>Ga0208905_1001855_pt1 | contig 10398 bp, 18 predicted proteins | sample AntAceMetag02UKS_FD_184776 | JGI IMG/M metagenome (GOLD analysis project Ga0208905, IMG submission 184776) | Saline lake microbial communities from Ace Lake, Antarctica - Antarctic Ace Lake Metagenome 02UKS (SPAdes) (version 2) | ecosystem: Environmental > Aquatic > Non-marine Saline and...
ATGGAAGCAGGTAAAGTATATAAAACAGTAAATGGATTAGATGCACACGTTTTATGGAAAGTAAATGAGCCAAGAGAAGGCCAGAACGTGTATTATGTTGTGTTAACCGCTGACCATGAAGAATCCAATGTTATATTATATTTTGAGAATGGTAAACGATGCAATTGGACATCATTAACATTTGTCACTGATGCATATGACCTTGTGTTGGAGAAGTAATGAAAAAACTGATACTTAGGTACCTTAAAAATGTAGATGATAAGGTTTACTTTAAAATAGAGGAGCAATCACATAGGGTATATGAATTTGGTAATGTTGATCGTGGCGATACATTCATAGCAAGCAATGGCATAAAATTTATATCTATGTCATACCCCGATTTGTATACATATAATGATAATAGGACAAGTGTTTGTTTTCGTGGTAGTAATGAAGATAAAGATGATAAAAATCTTGCAGTATCATCAGTTATTTGGAAAAGAATCAAGGTAGCAGTAAAGGAATATAATGTGCATTTTGGTAATTTTGATGAATGTATACTTGGTGACCCAAATGAACCTATTAAAGATATTGTACCAAAAGAAATGTTTATGGTGGATTAAGGAAAGGATACTTAGATACCTTAAAACTATCGGGATGTAGATAAGATTATGCTTGGTAATACAATAGATACAAAGAATTTAAGAAATACCGAATATATGAAGAGATGGTTTGATCAAGTTGGGTACGAGGCGGCGGATGAAATCGAAAGGCTAGAAAGAATAATAAGTAAAGTTACAGTGAAGTGTGATGAGGAAATCAAGATTGCACTGGGAGACATAGAGGCTATGAATATACCTGGAAATCCACATAATTATCAAGATGCTGATATAGAGTATCCCCCGTACTTGCTGAAAGCATACAAGGAAATTTCAGCACTAATGGAGGTGATGGGATGGATACATCGAGAGAATACATAAAGATGTGTGCGAAAGCGGTTGAGATACAGAAACAAAGCCCATTCAACCCCTTTGATGAAATTGATTGTGATACCGATCAATATGGCTCATTTTATCGGTTGCAGGGTGACAGAATAGAAGTATTACATTGGGATAATGACGAGGGGGGTGACATAGTTGGGGGATATAAAGAAACATACCTTGGGTTAGTCTGGCTACCCCGTCAAGACCAGTTGCAAATACTAAGTGGGTTGAGTTGGAAGGAATTTGACAAAGAATGCCTAAAGTATGATGCAGAGACCAAAGAGCGAGCAGGCATCCAAGTAGTTATAAGGATACTTGACAAGACCGCTCAATAGCACTAAGGGAGGTGTGAGATGAAAGCAAAGACTGAAGCGTGGATATTTGAAGTGATCATAATGGCGATAGTTTTCTGTATAGGTGGGGTTGCTGGCTGGGCGCTCAAGGTGTGGGTTGGATGAGCAACTGGAGATTCCGCAAAGGCTCACAGGCCGATCCAAGAGTCAGGCTAAAGTGTGGCTGCGTTTATAGCTGTTACGATCCAGACAAGACAATCTTGAGAGTATGTGAGGCGCACAGAGCGCAGTACAAAGAGATGGTCGAGGCTGGTGAAGTAATGACTGCAAAAAATATAAGAAAGGCCACACCATGAAAAAGCATCCAATCACAATCGTATTAACCGAAGACACCCACAAAGCCCTGAAGAAGAGGGCGGAAGAGGAGAGCCGACCAGTGGCACAAATGGCGCGGGTGATAATTGAGAAGGAATTGAAAGGAGAAAACTAATGGGAGAAGCAATGGAACGACTAAAAAACACAGGGATGAAGATGAAGCAACTCGCGCCGGGTCAGCAAATCCAGCTCACCCCGAAGCAAATGGAGAGTGCGAAACCAAGGGCGTGTGAATGTGGCTGTGAGTATTTCATGCAGGCGATTAAGGTGAGTACCATATCGGCAATCATCTCACCGACAGGGCAAGAGTTGACGACACAGACGCCGGTTCTGGTGTGTGTGGATTGCCATAAGGCGCTGGGATAAAAACCCTTGACATAACACTTACAACGTGCGACAATCCCACCGTGCGCTAACCATATCCCAGTAGGTTAAGGCTATGCGGTGAGAATCATTAGAAAAGTAGGCAACTTTATCAAGTCCCTGTTCAAAGGCTTGTGGATGGCTTTTGAAATCAGGGATATTTTCGTCTTCGGTGGACTCGTTATGTTGGGCTATGGATTGTATCAGTTCATTCCCTGGGTATCCTTTGCTGTTTGTGGGTTTTTGTTGTTCTTTGTGGGTGTGAGAGGAGAGTAAATGGGTATAATGAACAGGCTCACAAGAGAAAAGCGTGATCTTAGTCTTACGAATGATAAGGCATGGAATCCTTCTCTTTGGAATCTTGCTGGTTCACAATCTCTATCAGGTGAAACAGTCACCGAGTTTACCGCACTTAATAATTCCGCAGTATATAACGCACAATCCCTAATCTCAGGCACTATCGGCTCACTTCCACTTCATTTAATGAGGAAAGAAGGCAAGCTGAAGAAAATAGCAGATCAGAAGCCCCTTTATGGTGTCATGCACGACAGATGGAATCCCTACATGACTGCAATGGCTGGCCGTGAATTATTACAGTCCCATGCCTTAATGTGGGGTAACGGATATGCTGAAAAGGTTTTTGATAACTTGGGAAGGATTGTTGAGCTGTGGCCTATCCCTCCAAACAAAGTAGTCAAGATCAAGATGCAGGACGGAAAACTTGTCTATGACATCATGGTTGGGTCAGAGGTTAAGACTTTCCCTAGAGAGAAGATACTGCACATTCCAGGTCTTGGCTTTGACGGCTTTCAGGGTTACTCTATAATTGCGCTAGCTCGTAAATCAATCGGCCTTGGAATGGCGATGGAAACCTTTGGAAGCACTTATTTTGGTCAAGGTACACACCCAGGAGTGATTGTTTCCCATCCAGGGAAGCTCGATCCGGCGAGACAAGCCGACATGAAAGAATCCCTGATGACCACATACAGCGGACTTGGTAAATCTCACAGGCTAATGCTGCTTCAGGACGGAATGAAGATAGAGAATATTGGCATTCCTCCGAATGATTCACAGTTCTTGGAGAGTAGGCAGTTCCAGATCCCCGAAATAGCGCGTTGGTTTAATCTCCCCCCACACAAACTAAAAGACCTTACAAAGTCTTCATTTTCAAATATTGAACAGGAACAAATATCATTCGTGACTGATTCCATTCTGCCATGGTGTATCAGGTTTGAGCAGAATTATAATATGCAACTCCTAACTTTGAAGGAATATTCACAGGAGAAGTTGTATTTTAAGCACATTCTTGAAGGATTACTCAGGGGAGACGCGGCGAGCAGGTCAGCTTTCTATGCTTCGATGTTCATTGTCGGTGCTATGAGCGTAAATGAAATTAGAGCGAAGGAAGACATGGACCCCGTGGACGGGGGAGACATTCACTTGGTCCCGATGAATATGATGCCACTGGAAGATGTAGGCAAAGAACCAGAATCACCCAAAATAACAGAAGGAAAAGACAATGCAGACGAAGAAACTGATGAAGTTCCTAGCAAGTAACAAGATTTCAATGGAACAGGCATTAGAAATGATAGAAATGGTTGTAAAGGGAAAAGTACCAAAAGAAAAAGCAGTCATCAAGAATTATGAAAAAAGATATGGAGGTTAATCATGTCTAAAAGACAAAGTGATACCGAAATAGAACGGAGATATATGCCTGCCGAATTGCGGATTGAAGGTGATGAATCTCCCAAAATTACAGGATATGCCGCAGTCTTCGATGTCTGGGCAGATATTAATGGTTGGTTCCGGGAGAAGATTGCACCTGGAGCGTTTAAGAACTCGCTCAAGAAGGATGATGTCAGGGCCCTAATGAATCATGACTCCAATTTTGTTCTTGGTAGGAATAAGGCTGGAACCTTGAGACTTGCCGAGGATAAAAAGGGGCTTGCTGTTGAAATTGATCCTACTCCTACCACATGGGCGAATGACCTGATGATATCCATGAAACGGGGGGATATAAGTCAGATGTCTTTCGGCTTCACGGTGAACAAGGCCGAAGACGATTACAACGAAGACACCCGGATACTCAAGGACGTAAACCTTTTTGACGTTTCGATTGTCACTTTCCCGGCCTATCCGACAACTTCAGCCGAAGTGAGATCGCTGTTTGGTAATGCTGAAAAGATTGTCGATTGGAGCGCGTTGGATGCAATAATTACAAGGATAAAAGCCGGAGAGGAGCTTACCGAAGACGAGGTAAGGTTCTTGATGGAATACATACCAAAAGAAGATGAATTGAATCCGCGTGAATTAGAACGCGCCCTGCGTGATGCCGGGTGCAGTCGAACTCAAGCGAAGGAAATCCTGGCTAAAGGACTTATAGCTCCCGATGAGCGTGATGCTCAAGAGGAAGAAGAAGTCCCTCCGCGTGATGCTGAGCCTGCCAAAGAAGATAGAGTGTCCGATTTACTAACGAGGGCTGAATTGGCGGCCCCATCACAGATTTAGGAGGACTTTATGAAAACTTTAACTCAGTATAGAGAGGATATTGGCAATCTTATGAAAAAGGTTGCTGATATCGACACAAAATGCACGGCAGAAAATCGTGAGATTACCGAAGCAGAACTCAGTCTGAAAAATGAGCTTTTGGATACCGTAGAAAGTATCAGAAAGATTGTAACTTCTATGGAACGCCAGGAGAGAATGACAACCCTGCTTGAGACTCCCGCCGCGCCGGAAACGGAACCCGCACTCGTTGGAATAGTGGTTGGCGAGGATCGCGCCAAAGACAGCTTTGGTTCTTTTGGTGAACAGATGATGTCAGTTATGAGAGCTGGCCTCCCCGGTGGGAATATTGACCCCAGGCTTTACAATCAGCGAGCTACTGGACTTGGTGAGTCTGTACCTTCTGATGGCGGTTTTCTTGTGCAGCAGGATTATGTTTCCGGTCTTCTGGAAGATGTGTTTAAGACTGGTATTCTTGCCGACAAATGCCGTAGGATTCAGATTTCCGGCAATGCCAATTCCATGAAGATCAATGGAGTTGATGAGACTTCCAGGGTTTCTTCTCGGTCTGGTGGAATTATCGGTTATTGGGCGGATGAAGCAGGAGAGAAAACAGCTTCCAAGCCGAAATTCAGAAAGATTGAACTCAATCTCAATAAGCTGGTTGGTCTTTGTTACGCTACTGATGAGCTGATGGATGATGCAATGGCCCTTGAGGGTGTAATTAGAACTGGCTTTGTTAATGAGTTCGGTTTCCTTTTGGATGATGCGATTATAAACGGAACCGGCGCTGGACAGCCTCTTGGTGTTCTCAATGCTGGATGCCTTGTAAGTGTAGCAAAGGAATCTGGTCAGGATGCCGCAACGGTGGTTACTGAGAATATCGTTAAGATGTATTCTCGGCTCTTTGCTTCCAGTCTCCCCAATGCAGCGTGGTACATCAACCAGAATATACAGCCGCAGCTTCATACTATGAGTCTGGCGGTTGGTACGGGCGGTAGCGCAGTTTATATGCCCCCTGGTGGACTGAGTGGACAACCCTATGCTACCCTGATGGGTCTTCCGGTTATTCCCATTGAGCAGGCCGCAACCCTCGGAACGGTTGGTGATATTGTTCTTGCCGATTTTGCCAAAGGTTATGTTCTTGCCGAGAAAGGCGGGATTCAGTCTGATGTGTCTATTCACGTCAGGTTCATCTACGACGAAAGCGTATTCAGGTTCGTCCTGAGAGTAGATGGTCAGCCTGTGAGAGCTTCCGCACTTACGCCTTATAAGGGTGGAACTAATTTCACGCAGAGTCATTTTGTTGCTCTCGCGAGTAGATAACTTTAACTGCCCCTGCCTTCGGGTGGGGGTATAAAAAATAAAGGAGTAATATTATGATGATCAATCCAGAAACATTACCGGTTATCCAAGGGAAAGCACCCTGTTTGGACGCCAATGTTGATACTTGTGATTATATCAGCTTGAAAAACGCCCAAGGTGTTTTGATTACAACCATGTTCGGTTATATCGCCGGGGCTAACTTGGTGCTGACCGTACTAGAGGCTACCGACGTTACACCGACTGGATCGCAGGCGATTACCACTGGTGCTGAGTTCCAGATTTGGATCAATACTGATACCGCGTCAAGCGATGTGATGGTCAGACAGACCGATGCTCTGACGTATACGATTCTTCACGCTGGGACTAAGAATCAGATCGTGGTGTTCTACATTGATGCGTCAATTCTGAGCGTTGGGTATAGCTGTGTGGCGCTTCATACGACCACTGGAGGCACATCCATGGCTTCCGTCCTATATCAGTTGGTTGGTGCAAGGTATCAGCAAGAAGCACCGCTTACGGCGATAGCGTAACTTAACCGGGGAGGCTTCGGTCTCCCCCTTAGGAGATTGCCATGTTTCAAGAAGATAAAAACGAAGTCAAATCAATGATAGCGGAGGCTCTGGTTAGTTTCAAGGTTCCGAAAGTCAAGGCATTTGATGACTCTGCATTAAAAGCGGAGATATCAGTCTTGAAAGATGAAATCAAGAAACTGAAAGAACCCAAGATAGTTAATAAAATTAAATAGGAGGCTAACAAATGGCTAATTATAATAAATCAACACGATCCAGGGTTGCTGATATTAATTATGGCATGCGGATTGATACAGCCGCTCTTGCTGCTACAGGCTGGGGTGCGCAAGTCAAATGGCCGCTGTTCACTGTTGGTAATGGGCGAGTTCTGATCACTCAACTTATTGGAGAAATCACGACTGTACTTCCGACAGTTGCCACTTTGGTAAAGTATTATTTCACACCAACTGGCGGGGCACAGGTTGACCTAAGTGCCATTTCCTTGACTGCTGCTGACTTGGCGGTAGGGATACGAATTTTGGCGGCTGGTACAATCGGTGGTGCAACTACCTTCAGCGGTATAGGTGCATCAATGGCACAACCGACACCCTACATAGTCGGACAAGTCGATGTCGGTGGGGCAATTGGAATAGAATCAACAACTGCATCGCTTACTTCAGGGGCAGCAAAGTTCTCCGTCTGGTATATCCCTCTTGACGAAGGCGCCTATATTGAAGCTGTGTAAGAGGTAAGATATGGCTGTTAAATTGGTAACGACCATCAAAGAATATACCGGGCTTTCAACTGACATAAAACCGACCGATGTTTCTATCGGTTCAACATACTTTGAATATAATACGAAAGCCCGGTATATCACTTACGATGGAACAAACTGGAAGAAAACGAGGAGGGCATATATCATATCCACGGGTAGAATTGGAGATACTCAATGAATACTGAAAAAGGTTCCGAATCGACACTTACAGTTAGATGGGTTTTTGTGATTGCTCTCATTATAGGGACGTTCGGATTCTTTTTCACTTCCGTTATGTCGCAGGAAAGCCGACTCACAAGAGTTGAAACAACTGTAGAAACAAGGTTTGAGGAAATCGGGAAGGATATCTCAGAAATCAAGACTGGAATTTCAGACTTAACAAAGATGCAGATTGACCAGATAAGGAATGGGAAGTAGAGAGGTGAAAAAACGCAATCAATATTCACATACATGAAGAACTTTCAGGCTAAAGAAGCCTGGGGTGATTCTTCAAAAATGAACGGGTTACTTATTTTATTATTACAGGGAATATGTGATGTCACCCGTATGGGTATTATAATTCATCGTGGATACTCAGGCGGGGGGACCGGTTATCATCCCAAGGGTGATGCTGTTGATTTTCATTTTATTGATTTTAATAACACATATTATAACCAAATCATAAGACTGGAAGAGTCTTTATCAATATTACAAGTTGAAAACAGAGTTGGGCTTGGGCTTTATCCCGCCTGGAACAATAAAGGATTTCATCTTGATGTAAGGGGCATTAAGGCAAGGTGGGGTTGGGTTGGCGATGTAAACGATAAAGGTGAAAAATTGTATTGTTCTTACGAGAACGCGAAAATAGAAGCCGAGGGAGAATAAATGTACGACGAAAACAGGAATCTGATTCAAACAGGCGACCCCATTGAATGGCGATCTAATACTTTGCTTGGAATGTTAATCAGGATTAAATCCGATTACATTAATCATACTTCGGCTGCGATTAGATTACCCGTGTATTATAAGGAAAGGCTGTTTCAAATAGAAGCTCTTGAACATGGTGTCGTTCTCACCGGAATACATTATAGATTAGAACATCATAGGGGAAAGGCCTGGGTAAGGCTTTTAAGAGAAGAGCTTGATGATTTAAGGACTGAGATTGGCAGGATACTTCTTGATTTTGTCGGCACCCAAATCAAATATGACTACAAGGGTGCTTTTATTGATAATTTATTCGGGAAAGCCGAACTTGATAAGAGAAGGTTATATTGTACCGAAGCATGGTATTATGCTGTTAAATATGCCGTGTTATCGCACGGCAGCAAGGGGCAGAAGATGCTCATTGAAGAAGCGGATGATATTTTAGAAGGTAAAGCGCCGATTCCAAGTGATGTAAGAAAATTGGGATTAACGCAGGGTATAATAAAAATAAAGTGAATAGGAGGTTTGAAATGAAGAAACTTTTAACAATATTAATTATGATCTTTGTGGTCCTTCTCTGTGTCGGGAAGATATATGCCGCACCGTTTCTTGTCTGTGATTCAGCGGTCGAGAATGTCGGGGCATCCTATCAGATCGTTGAAGATGGGAACGTCATTTATGAGGGGACAATGGAGGCTGACGGATCATTCCTAATTGACCTTTCCGCAATTTCTGTCGGCACTCATATTATTACTGCGAGGGCATTCGTGCTTTGGGGAGGCTATATTTATAGTGATTTCTCCGACCCTTTCGAGTTTACAAGACCCTCAGGTGTCGTGGCTCCAAGCGTCATACAACTTGTACCGTGATTTATAGGCTGAGGAAATAGGACTGCTCAGACAGTAGAGAGGCAATATGCCAGACAAGACATTCATAACTAACACAGTGATATAGGAAATAAAGGATATCAAGAAATGAAATTTAATGAAAAAAGATTGGAAGTGATTGAGTGTAACGGAGTTTCAAAGATAACCAGAGGGAGCCATAATGTTCGTTTGAAGGGGCTAGGTGATGTTGTATATACCGTATCCGGCAAAACATATGGGAGAAGTTTCTTCCTGTTCAATACAGAGGAAATAAAAGGAACGGGATTTGTCAAGAGGACATTTCTTGCTGTTAAAAGCATGATAGGACAACGGGGAAATGCCTGAAGTTACAAAAGCTTTCATAACTAACACAACACCAATTCAGGGCAAACGCTCACAGGAGCATGTCTATTGGAGTGATGGGAAGAAGGAGCGCAGATGCTATGCCCCTCACAATCCCCATTATTTTATAGATGAACTCGGAGCGATGCACCCGATTGACATCAAGGCTGTTGAAGTTAAGTCGAGTGCTATCCTTGAAACGAATATCTATCTCCGCTCAAATAACGTCGTGAGTGTTGGCTTCCGTGAAGATGGAGTAACGGAAAAGTATCTTGGGCTGAGAAGGGATTTTAACCAAGCACTCAATACGGAGAGTCTTGAGTTTTCAATAAATAGCATTAAGTTTGACGGCAAGACTGAGCTTATAGACACAAGCAAAACCGATGTTCTTTCAGGCATATCCCATGACCTTGGTAACGTAGTTATTCAGAGTACCCGCCAACGTACCCGCCAGATGGTCAAGGCGACTAATGCGATTTCAGGATTCAGGATTGAATATACCCTCCATCTAAAGGGTCTTACCATTGAGGAAAAGGATGGAGAGTTCTGGATTTACACCAACGATAAGGCAAAAGAGTTCCGATACAAGATTAGGAAGCCTTATCTTGTCAATGCTGAAACACTTCAACCTCTTATTATAGCAGACGAAGGCACTACTCCTGAAATGTGGATGGGCCATGTACCGAAGTTGAAACATAGCCTTATTGATAACCTTAACGGAACCTACACTTACATAAAAGAAAATGATGAGGATTTTTCAAAACTTGATTTGCCTTCTGAATATCTGATTGATGCAGATACTTATTATAGCACTTTTGCTGATGGATATGTGCGTTGGGATGTCCTCGGTGGTGGTGATACTATTGCCGAAGCGGTGGCTAAGGCTGTTGGTACTAGTTATTTAACCACGTCAGCGTACAGTAATCATGGGTCATATTATTATCCATTAAGTGGTAAAGGTTATGTAATTTGGCGAGTCCTGCTTCCTTTTGATACGTCTGGAATGACATACCCAGTAGATACCGCAAATATATACCTGTATCGTCAAAAGTTTCAAGGTGCCGGAGAGATACTCCATTTTGTGACGACCACGAATACAGTAATTGATAACGTTAACGATTATGCTGTGGCTAAGTGGGGAGAAGTTTCAGCCGGTTCATTCCCTGCCGCAACAAGTGC
>Ga0208905_1001856_pt1 | contig 10395 bp, 9 predicted proteins | sample AntAceMetag02UKS_FD_184776 | JGI IMG/M metagenome (GOLD analysis project Ga0208905, IMG submission 184776) | Saline lake microbial communities from Ace Lake, Antarctica - Antarctic Ace Lake Metagenome 02UKS (SPAdes) (version 2) | ecosystem: Environmental > Aquatic > Non-marine Saline and Alkaline...
ATAATGAACTGCGGGAGAACCGGGGCCATTGAATGGAATAAAATATAAAGAGCGCCGCCGCCGGGAAGAATACCGCGTACTCGGTTGAATATTTCCCTCCGAACTCCCCGATAATAAAACACATCCAGAGAGCCAGGAGCCAGCCGTAGATCGGCCTCCAGTTGACGAAAGCCAGCGCTCCCATCAGGGCGAATCCGAAGGTCAGAGGTCTGGTTCCCCGATCGGCGGTCCGGGAAGCCAGAAATGCCACCATGATCAAGGCGAAACCAAGCATATCCTTCTTCTTAACCGCTATCCAGATACCGACCGGGAGGAAGAAGAGAAGGAAGTTGAATCGGAGCCAGTAATCCCCCAGGGAACTGGCCAGAAGATCACCGGAACCGGCCTTGATCTGAGCCCGGACATCGATCCCCCGGTTTGCCTTGGCTAGGTCAAACATCTTCTCCATCATCTGCGGCATAACCGTAAAATAAACCAATAGCAAGACTCCAATAATAAACAGTAAAAAAACCGCGAATACAATATATCCCCGTTCGTGCTGCTTCCGGAAGATGGCCAGCACCCCTTGCCAGAGAAAATAGATCAGGACCGCTCCCGCTCCGACCAAAATAGTAGGGCCTACTTTTAATCCGAGAAAGAGCGCTATCAGACAGATCCCTCCGTAGATAAGCCGGACCCATCCTTTCCGCTTGAATGCCATTAAAGCTCCATACATGGAGAGAACCAGGTAAGGATAAGCGAAGATATCATGGGTAACGGTGCCGGCGCTGTTGAACATGGGGAGCACCATGGAACCATAGAGCAGACCGGCCAGAAGACCGGTCTTCTTGTTATGGAGTTCGGAGACGAATAGGCAGAAGATAGCGGCGTTAAGAGAAGAACTCAGTGAAGAAACCAGATAGGTCCCGTAGAGAAGAGCGGGACCGCTCACGATCGCGCCGAGGGTACTCAATATCCACCAAGTTGGATCCCAGATCGAGTAGAGATCAAATGTCCCCTTAGCCACCCCGTAGTAAAACCAGAGCTCAATCCCGCTGACGGTATGCCAGCCCCAGCGGGCGAAGAAGATCAAGGTGACTACCAGCCGCTCGGAGAGAGCGAAGAGAAATACATAGGCCATCAGCCGCCAGAGCGGGTACCCCTCAATTCTCTCCCAGAATGTTGGTTTATCGTTCATAAATTGGCTCACTTTGTTCGCAAATTTATGAAGTTTTGAACAAAGACTACCATGTTTCCGTTACAGCAATATTAGAATTGTGCACAATACTAATCCCGGTGGTGATTGGCAAGCATAGAATCATATCATGTGTGAAACAATTTTAGAACCAAGACGGGCGCGAATGCACAATCACACTCATTTATACGTTTTAAACTGTGTACCAGTTCAACAATATCCAGAGTTTTTCTCTCTCGGTTTATTGAATTTAGATATATTGGAATAACAGTACCACAAGGTTGCATCAACGACGCTAAATTCTAAGCACCCATACCGAGAAGGCGTGGCGAAGCAACAACTTTCAACTTTAGGCACTTTAGCGCACTTTAGGCACTTTCTTTTACTTTAGGCACTTTTAACTTCTTCTTATCCTCCCATCCGCCGGATAAGACCCCGGGCCTTATCGGCCTGCTTGCCTTCCGGCCTGAGAACAATGAATTTCTTGAATGATTCGATGGCCTTACGGTACCTCCCCTGGCGGTAATCCAGGACTCCCAAAGCGTAACGGGGAGGAGCGTAATTATCCTTTAAAGCTATCGCTCTCTCAAATGACTTCCGGGCCTCTTCCGTCTCTTTCAGCCAGGAGTAAGCCCAGCCTTTCCTGGTCAGAAGGCGCGGCATTCTCCAGGGGTTATAGTTATTCTCTTCCAGAAATTCATACTGGGCGACGGCTTGACCATACCTCTTGAGGAAGTAGAATGCCTCGGCCAAAAGAAAACGAGCCTCCAGATCATCCGGATTGGCCTTGATGATCCCTTCCAGAAGGATGGACGCCGAGGTAAAATCCCTATCGTCATATTTTTCCCGGGCCTCATCCATCATGGTCAGCTGTTTTACCCAGGCCGAGAACCCGGGCGCGGTACCCGATAGAGAATCAACCGATTTTAGTGGCAGACCGAGTTCCTTCAGTACCGCGGGAGGGTAGGCGGCCATGATCTCTCCCCTCGCCCTTCTAACCGGGATAACTTCACGAATCTTCTCAAAAGGAAGATCGATAACCGTACTGAAATCAGGCTGCGAGCGGCGGGGGATTCCGACCAATCTATCAGCCGCTTCCCGGACCCGGGGATTCTCTTCCAGCCATCCGACCAGAGGGGGAGATTCCCGGAGGGCTTGCGCGATATCCATTCCCCGGGGAAGAGAATCGATGATCTCCTGTAATCCCCGGCCACGGATCTTCCACGCCCCGGTAACATCTTTAAGTGCCTGATGAGCGTCAATTATCACCTGTTTACTACTGAAGACCACTCTTCCTCCCGGATCAAACTTCCCCTCCCCCAGATCAGGAGAAAATACTTCCCGGTCAACCCGACAACGTTGGGCAATCTCCGTTGCCATGTCATAATACTCGGCCGGAAAGCCCAGATCGCGCATCTCATCTTCACTCTTGAGATAATAGTTCCGGACATCCAGCTCAAAGTCGGTCGCGTATCCAAAACGGGTCTTAATAATAATATCATGGAACCGCCAATCTCGCTCCCGGGGATAATGAGAATCATTTGTGACCACCGGTGTGACCCCGAAACGTTTCGAGATCGCGATCAGTCCTTCATTGGCTTTCTCCTCATCGTCGATCCCGTGCCGGCCCAGCTCGGGATAGAAATCACCCCCGAAGATATCATAGTATTTCACGAACTCTTTCTCCGCCGCGTCCATTCCGCCGGTAATATACTTCTGGGGGAGCGACCCCCAGAAACAGGCGGAGAGTGCGATCAGGCCTTCATTAAATTCTTCCAGAAGATTCCAATCCACCAGCCCCCTGGTCTCGCCAAAGTTATTATCCAGCCAGCTCCGATTTACCAATTTGACCAGGTTCTCAAAACCACGGTTATCCCGAGCCAGGAGAATCAGGTGGGTACGGTAAGAATCATTCGCCTCTATGGACCGGCGGGCGTCGTCGACAAAATAAACCTCGCAACCCAGCACAGGATGGAGTCCGACCCGGCGGCAGGCCTGATAGAACGGGTAACAATAGTCGATCACACCATGGTCGGTGATGGCGATTGCTTCCTGCCCCATATCCTTGACCCGGGCCAGATCCCGATCGGGATCAAGAAGGCTGTCGGAATAAGAACCGAGGAAATGACAATGAAGGTGGGTGAACATGGGGGGGGGAGTTATAAGTGCACTAAAGTGCCTAAAGTTGAAAGTTGTTGCCTCACCTCGCTATGCTCGCTTTTGCTGGAGGTCATCGAGTTCGCGTATAACTATAAAATAGTTCCTTCCGATAATTAAATGTTTCGTAATTTTATATATACCCATCAGGCGCCCAGTCGAAGGCGATAACTTTAGGCACTTTAGGCACTTCAAACTTTCGACACTTACATAAGAATCTCCCTGGTGGTCTTAAAATGGATCTTCCCAACCCGGACCAGTGCGTCCATTCCGGCTTTCTTGACAACGCTCTTTCCCGCCGCGATTACCAGATCTTTCTTATTGCCCAGCGGCAGTTTTACTTCAAACTCTTCCGAAAGCTTCTTTAACCGGAGTACAAACTCACCCCGGGCCAGGATGGAAGCTGCCGCCACTGCCATATCCGATTCTCCCCTTACCTTCTGTTCCACTTCAATAGACCGGCCTTTCTTCATCAGCGCGTTCAATACCAACTCTTTATGTCCAAATTTATCCAGAATAGCTTTGCGGCAACTGGTCTTGGTCAGGATGTTCTCTATCACCCGGGCATGGCCCCAGGCCAGAATTTTGTTCAGATTGCCCATCGTAACATATAGCTGGTTATACCGTTCCGGCCCGATCGCGACCACTGAATAGCGACATTCCCGGCGAATAATTTTTCGCAATTCCATAATACGGCCCGGAGATATCTTCTTGCTGTCCCGTACATTCGCCTCCCGCAATTTCTTCTCGCTCTCAGCATTGAGAAAGACACCTGCCACCACCAGCGGACCGAAATAATCTCCTTTCCCACTCTCATCCACTCCAATCCGATCTCCCGCGAATCCTTCCAGAACCTCCTCGTAACCGAAACGAATCTCCTTTATTATCTCCGGTTCCAGAAAGAACTGAACAAACTCGGAGGTCCCCTTCCCCTGAATCAGAAGTTTACCTGATTTATATAGGGAGAGGGAGACATTATCATGAGAAGCTCCAAATCGGGCATGGGCCACTTTCTTGAATTTGTAACCCCGCGCCTTCAGACCCTCCTCTAATTTCAGAGATTGATCGTCGGTAATCTTAACAGTATAAGAAGTAACTTTATTATTTAGAGTGCCCATAGGTACAAAATTTCCGGGGGTTGAGGTTTAAATAATTGCTGGATGGCAACACCGGGCGAGGGACCGAAGATCCGGGAGACCCGACCGCGGAAGAGATCAAAGAATGAATATTCTTTCTCATATTCAATCACCGCGGCTTCTTCCAGATCGGCCAACTCCCGCGCCATCTCAATCGCTGTATCCCGATACCCAATCTCATCAACCAACCCGTTAGCTAATGCCTGGGGACCGGTAAATATACGACCGCCCGCGACTCTATCCAGTTCTTCTCTGGTTAAATCCCGTCCTTCCGCCACCACACTTAAAAATCTCTCGTACATCTCATCCACCACTCCCTGGAGCATCTCTCTCTCTTCCGGAGTCATTTCTCTGAACGGCGAAAGGAAATCTTTCTCTTCCCCTCTCTTAACCGTTACATCCTTGATCCCGATCTTACTCATCAGGTCTTCCAGGTTGAGCGATTGAATAATTACTCCAATACTACCCGTGATCGTGGTGGGATGGGCAACGATATAGTCCGCCGAGCAGGCCAGATAATACCCCCCCGAAGCAGCCAGATCACCGAAATCCGCCACCACAATCTTGCCGCCAGCCTGGATCTCTTTAATCCGGTGATAGATAATATCACTGGCGGTGATGGACCCGCCCGGGGTGTCAATCTTCAGGATAACCGCCTTAACCGCGGGATCACCCTGAGCGGCCAGAAGTCTCTCCTCCACCTGTTTGCCCATGCTCTCTCTCTCCCAGAAATTCCGGGAGGCGGCAAAAGTGATGAAGCCTTTGACCGGGATAATAACAATCTTATCATCCCCCTCCCCTTCCAGTGCCACCTCCGAGAATCGGTCCTGTCCTACCATAACCGCCCCCTTCCCGGCTTTCCCACCGATCAAGGCGACATTCGCCGCCAGGCTGATCAGAAGCCCCACACTCAAAGTCACAATCAGGATCCCCGCTATGATCCAGGGCCAGGCGGTCCGCTTTTTAAGAAGATAAATTGGTTTATTCGGTTGGATAATCTGATTCATAAAATATGGGGAATTGGGAATAGGGAATGGTTCGCCACTTTCCCACCGTAAGTTTTTCGTTTAGTAGTTCTATTCAAACCAGTCAATTAGCCATCGCTGCTACTGATATCGGATCGGACTAACCGGTCGGATGAGAGCCATTCCCCATTCTCTATTCCCCATTCCCTAATAATTCGATGGTCCCGACGCCGCGGCCTACTTGCCTTTGACAATCTTCAGTCCAGCACTGGCCCCCAGGCGGGTAGCTCCAGCCTTGACCAGCGCTTCGGCATCTTCAAAACTTCTTACTCCACCGGCAGCCTTAACCCCAATATCCGGCCCCACTACTTTTCTCATAAGGGCGATATCCTCAACAGTCGCCCCTCCGGTACTAAACCCGGTTGAAGTCTTAACGAAATCGGCGCCGGCTTCCACGGCCAGTTCACAGGCCTTAACCTTCTCTTCATCAGTCAGGAGACAGTTCTCCAGGATCACCTTAACTAGAATATTGGGACGGGTGGCACGAACCACGGCCCTGATGTCATCCTTGACCCGCTTATACCCCCGTGACTTGATCAGTCCGATATTAATAACCATATCAATCTCATTGGCGCCTTTCCCGACCGCGTCCCTGGTCTCATATGCCTTAGTCTCGGAGGTATCGGCCCCCAGCGGGAACCCGATCACGGTACAGACCTTAACCCCGGAACGTCTCAAAAGTTTCGCGCAGAGCTCAATCCATACCGGGTTGATACAGACCGTGGCGAAACAGTATGAGGCTGCCTCCTGACAGAGCTGACGAATCTGATCCTCGGTTGCCTCCGGCTTGAGGAGGGTATGGTCGATCATATGGGCAATCTTCGCCTCTACCTCTCCAATTCCCAACTGGGTGCTGATCCGGCAGACCCCGTTTGAAACCAGATTCTGGATGAAATCAGGGCGCTTGGTAACACATTGCCCGCACTCCAGGCAATCACCTCCATTCTCCACGCTGCAGGCGGAGGTTGCCGCGGCAGCGGTTGAATCAGAACTTAGAGAAGCCATCACCTCCCTGGTAACCCGTTCGATTAATGCTGTGGTATCCATTATATTTTTTACTCCGTAAAAAATAGTTTATGTTTTTGTTCGCTGTTTTGAAATTGTCCTAATGCTGTCGGTAAAGCAGACGATCTTCTATCTGACCGATCAGTCCGATCCAGCTTCCGGCATCACTCGTAGCGGCAACCTTTAAGCTGCCATTAGCGGCGACCTTAAGGTCGCCGCTACGAGACTACACCTCAACCGCTTAGTTTTGTTTTACCTCCGGTTTCGCTCGATCGCCATAATTTTGTTTACCCGGGGCCAGTGGCGGCCACCGGTAAAATCGGTGGTCAGCCAGAGACTAACTATCTCTCCCGCCAGAGTTATATCCATAAGTTTTCCGCCCAGTGTCAGGACATTGGCGTTATTATGCTCACGGCTGGAGCGGGCGGTTGTTAGATCATAACACATCGCCGCCCGGATTCCCCGAACTTTATTGGCCGCCATCGCCGACGCCATCCCCAAACTATCAATCATGATCCCCCGATCACAATCTTCGGAAGCGACCGCCCGGGCGACCTTCTCCGCGAAGTCGGGATAATCGACCGCGTCGGTACTGAATGTCCCCTGGTCCTTCACGATATAGTTCTTCGCTTTCAAAAAACTGATCAGTGCCTCTTTCAAGGGAAACCCCCCATGATCAGCCCCGATAGCGATTCGTTTCACAGTTCCTTTCTTCTCAGTTACATTAGTCATTACTACCTCATTGGACGGCCCTTTTACAATCGGGGCCGACTGCTTCATAACTTCTTCTACAATCTGTTCTATCTTATTAGCATCCATTATAGTATGTATATTTCAAAATGTAAGTTTTTGCTTAGTTGTCATAGTTTGTTTGTACTATACTTCCCCGTCATCGTCAAAAGGTTTTATTTGATAAAATCTTCTGGAAGGGATAATTTATTACTGGGCTTGTGTTTGCATCCCGATTTCTCTCAGGACTGCTTCGGAATTTCCCCGAAATACTTCGGGATCCCGGTTTGTTTAATTGATATTACCGGGACAATAAATGTTGGAAAAATGGTAGCCGCAGGCTTTAGCCTGCGTTTATTGCGCACCCTAAAGGGTGCGGCTACCAAAAGTTAGCGCGAAGCGCTATATTCTAATTATGTATTGCAAAATAAACAAAACTATCCTCCAGAACCTCCACGATATCGTGGGGGCGGATTATCTCCTCAATACCCGGGAACGGCTGGAGGATTACAGCCATGACGAGACTCCCAATCTCTCCGCTTATCCGGAAGCTGTAGTAAAACCGGCTTCTGCGGAGGAGATCAGTGAATTGGTAAAACTGGCCAACCGGGAGAACTTTCCCGTGGTAGTCCGGGGGGGTGGGACCGGTGTTACCGGCGGCGCGCTGGCGATCCATGGAGGGCTGATCATCAGCCTGGAGCGGATGAACCGGATCCTGGAGATCGATGAGGCAAACATGATGGCGGTTGTGGAACCGGGTGTCATCACCGAAGTTTTACATAAAGCGGTAGAGGAGAAAGGGCTCTTTTACCCCCCCGATCCCGCGAGCCTGGCGGACTGCACTCTGGGCGGCAACCTGGCTGAAGACGCCGGGGGACCACGGGCGGTAAAATATGGGGTAACCCGCAATTATATCACCGGGATCCAGGCGGTCCTTCCCACGGGAGAGATCATTGAGTACGGGGGAAAACTGGCCAAGAACGCGACCGGCTACAACCTCCTTCATCTCTTGATCGGTTCGGAGGGAACACTCGGCATCGCCACCCGGATCACAATCCGGCTCCTGAGCAAACCAAAGCTCCGGGTTGATCTTCTCGTCCCGTTTCCTTCCTACTTTAAAGCGGTTCGATGCGTCTCGGAGATTCTCCGCCGGCGGCTCACCCCCACGGTAATAGAGTTCATGGACCAGAAATGCCTGGAGATCAGCCGGAAGGTTATGGAAGGCGGCGTCCCGTTCGATGAAGCAGCCGCTCATCTCCTGATTGAGGTTGACGGAGACGATCAGGATGAGGTGCAGGCACAATATGAAGCTATCGGTGAGATCTGTCTGGAAGAAGGCGCCTCTGATGTTAAAGTGGCCGACTCGCCTAAATATCAGGAACAGATCTGGGAGACCAGGCGAAAGCTGCGGGAATGTATAAAGGTCGTCAGTCCCATCAAGGTCAGCCAGGATGTGGTAGTCCCCCGGATGGAGATAGCGGCGCTCTTGAGGGGAATTGATGAGATAGAAAAACGGCACGGAATCGAGATACTCGCTTACGGCCATGCCGGGGACGGAAACGTCCATGTCAACTTCTTAAAGCGGGACCGGGATGAGTCGGACTGGAAAGAAGCCCTGGAAAAGGCGGTCCGGGAAGTCTTCGTTCTGGCCGTCAGCCTGGGCGGCACCATCTCGGGAGAGCACGGGATCGGCCTGACCAAGAGAGATTTCCTCCCCCTGGCTCTCAACCCGGCGGCAATAAAGGCCATGCGCGGGATCAAGCAGACGCTGGATCCAAAGAACATTCTCAACCCCGGTAAAATTTTTCCTTTGGAAAAATTTTAGTTGCTTACTTGCTGACATTTTATATATATTCAGCATTGTATAGTTAAACAAAGAAAATTTAATAATAGGCCTATAAATTTAGTCTAATGCTTGCCCACTCTTATTTTTTCGCAGAAAAAATAAGATTTCGGAGAAAAATTTTATAATGCAACTAGCCCTGGTAGTAGGAACAGTAATAGCCACCGTTAAAGATGATAAGATGGTGGGGGTACCGTTTATGGCCCTCCGTGATCTCGATCTGGAGAATAAGCCGACCGGAGGATCAATTATCGCCTCCGATCCGATCGGGGTGAACCGGGGAGAGGTAGTTCTCTATTCCAAGGGCAGTTCCGCCCGTCAGACCGAGATGACCCGGGACTGCCCCAACGATGCCGTAATCCTGGGGATAGTGGATCAGTGGGAAGTCGGCGGAACAACTAAATACACTAAATAGAACTACGAATTTCGCGAATTACACGAATTTGATTTAAATGAGGTGTTAATATTAGTTGAATGCTTGCACATTCTTATTTTTTCTCAGAAAAAATAAGATTTCGGAGAAAAAATATTATTATGAACTTAGGCAGAGTAATCGGAACCGTTGTCAGTACGCAGAAAGTCGCGTCATTGAAAGGCGTAAAGCTCCTGATAGTTCAGCCGCTGGACGAGAATCTTGAGCCAGCCGGAGAACCGCTGGTCGCCTCTGACGCCCAGCAAGCCGGACCGGGGGAACTGGTCACATTTATCGGAGGCCGCGAGGCCGCTCTCCCCCTCCCCGAGCCGTTCAATCCCTCTGATGCAACTATCACTTCTATTGTTGATGAAGTCTCTCTGGATTGATGGTTGGAGAGAATAAGCACGCGGTGATCGGCAAACCAACGACAGTAACTTCACCAGAATTATAATCTATTGTTCAAAACTAAAATTTTTCGGAGAAAAATTTTAATGAAGATCGGAAAAGTTATCGGAAATGTCGTATCCACCCTTAAGCTTGACCACTACGTGGGGGAGAAGATGCTCCTGGTCAAGCTCCTCGATCCGGACGGAACGGAGACCGCCGAGACTCTGGTCGCCTTCGACCGGTGCCAAGCCGGGAAAGGCGATGTCGTCCTGATGATCGACGAGGGGAACAGCGCCCGGATGGTACTTGGTACCGGCCCCAACGGTGTAGTCCGGGCGGTCTGCGTCGGATTCGTGGACGCGGTTAATATCTACAAGGCCGACCCCGCTTCCTACGGTTCGTAGTCTCCCTACCGGCCCTTTTTTTTGAATATCCAACAGCCAACAAGGAATATCCAAGGTGGTGTCACGTCCTGATTTAAAGTTGTCACTTTTCGTGTCAAAACAATATTTTCTTCCCTTTAC
>Ga0208905_1001858_pt1 | contig 10393 bp, 6 predicted proteins | sample AntAceMetag02UKS_FD_184776 | JGI IMG/M metagenome (GOLD analysis project Ga0208905, IMG submission 184776) | Saline lake microbial communities from Ace Lake, Antarctica - Antarctic Ace Lake Metagenome 02UKS (SPAdes) (version 2) | ecosystem: Environmental > Aquatic > Non-marine Saline and Alkaline...
CCACTTTCTAATCCGGTTGTGAAGACCAGAGAAAATTACTACTTTATTGCCAGTGCCATAACCCTGGAAGAGGCGATACAGATTTCCGCTGAAGCATCTGTAAAATTTATTCAGGAAAAAAATCATATTTCTTGGTCAGAATCCTATATGTTGGCAAGTATGGCTACAGACCTTATGTTCAGCCAGGTGGTGAATCCCTTAAAGACGGTTAGAATACGTATCCCGAGAAAAATAATAGACGAGTCATGATTATTATAAAAGTTTAAAAGCAGTATTAACCAATTAATTAGCAGGGAATCTATTTTTATTCCCGGACTTCTTGCGTTTTTTTTCTTTTTGTCTTTTTAGTTTTTTAGAGCGAACAACATTATTTATTGGTGTTATATTGTTCTTGTTAGGGTGCAAATATTAGACTTAACAAAGACCAATATTTGGACTTGGTCATGTCCATTTTTTATACTTTTCAATAGGAGAATAAGAGATAGGTTGGATTAATATTTTTCTTATGTATTTCTCCTTACCATTTTTTCTCCGACTGTAATAGTTATTAAAAAAATATTTCCTTTTTCTGAATTATCTTCCGTAAAAAGAAGGATATTGAAAATTTATAACGAATTACTTACATTAGGACATTTTATGTAAATTAATATCGTAACCTGTATGAAGGTAACAGGAGAGACTTTTTCTTTTTAAATAAAAAAGTAAAGGAGCCGAAGAGGCAAGATACCAAAAGTATCCAAACTTTCAGGCAAAAGGACTGTTACCGGACAGGACTCTGGAGAGCTTTATACTAAAAAGCACCGACGGGGCAATTCCTAAGCTTTAGGAAAACCCATACAGAGTTTACTATATAATTGATTTCCTGATTTTCTTAGGAAGAATCTTTCAGGTAAAAAGACAGAGTAAGAGAATAATAATATTATTTTTTTACTCTGTCTTTTTTATTATCTCACATAATCCGATTATGCAAGTTAAAAAAAGTTTTATTAAGAGAGGATTCATTATGAAATATTGGTTTAAGAATTTAGTGTTTGAGGGTGGTGGCGCAAAAGGAGTTGCTTATCTGGGAGCAATAGAAGTTTTGGAAAGAGAAGGTATTTTGGAAAAAATTGAAAGAATAGGCGGAACTTCAGCTGGAGCGATAATTGCGTTATTGCTTGGACTTCATTATACAAACAAAGATTTAGAAGATTTAATTTTAAATATGAATTTTGTAAAAATGTTACTTAGTTTTAAAGAATTGAGCTATATTTTTAAAAATTACCAAGAAAGAATATTAAATGAATTTGGATTTTTAGAAGGAGATCATTTTTATAATTGGATACAAGATAGAGTAGAAGAAAAGACAAATAAACGAAATTCAACATTTCGAGATATTCACGATAGAAAAGAAAAATATAATTTTAAAGATATGTATTTTATTGGAGCCAATATTTCAACCGGCTTTGCGAAAATATACTCGCATGTGGATACCCCCGATATGGAAGTTGCAAAAGCTGTAAGAATTTCTATGTCTATACCGGGACTCTTTACTGTAATAAGAAAAAATAAACAAGAGGATGTCTGTGTGGACGGAGGGTTAATAAATAACTATCCAATTAAAATATTTGACCGGAAAGAATATGCTCCAAGATATAGAAGTGAAACAGAATATTACAAAGAATATAATAAAATATTAAAAAAAATTGGGCAAGAAGAAAAAAAATTATGGATGTATAATAAAGAAACGTTGGGATTTAAACTTGATTCAAAAAAAGAAAAAGCTCTATTTTGTCACAATGAAAAACCGAAATCTATAAAAATAAAGAATATAATTCAATATGGTTTAAGAATCGGTCATACCCTATATGATATCCAATCAAATATTCACCTACATTCAGATGACTGGCATAGGACTGTTTATATAGATACTTTAGATGTGGGAACTTTAAGCTTTATGATTAAAAAAGCAAAGAAAAGGGAACTGGTAGATTCTGGGAAGAAGTGTACAGAAGAATATTTGAAATGGATAAACGATCTTGATGTTACGCCAATTCCAGTTAATCGACCCTAAAGTTTTGTTGTATTTGAAAGCAAATAGGGTCAGATCTTGCAATGATATATTTTTCGGAAATACTTGCTTGTTATTAAATAAATGTGTTATTGCAAGTCCTGACCCCGGAGCTCTTATTAATTAAAAAAAGTATCCTATCTAATTTTATTAGGAGGGAGCTAAGTGGAGAAAAAGAGATTTCAGATATTGTGTTTAGATGGAGGTGGAATTAAAGGCCTTTTTTCTGCAGCTTTTTTAGCAAAATTAGAAGAAGATCTCAAAATAAATATAATTGACCATTTTGATCTAATTGTTGGTACGTCAACAGGTGGTATTATTGCACTTGGATTAGGGCTGGGACTCTCGCCTCGTAAGCTAGTTGAATTTTATTTTAATGAAGGTCCTAAAATATTTAAGAAAATTCCAATATTTACTTTTATGAAGCATATTCTAGTAAATAAATATTCAAGTTCTCGCCTTGAATCAATTTTTAGGAAAGATTGTTGTTTTGGTGAAAAAGTTTTAGGTAGTAGTAATAAACGATTGGTAATTCCCTCTTATGATATTGATTCAGGAGACGTATACATTTTTAAAACGGCTCATCATAAAAGATTTAAAAGAGACTATATGATTCCGGCATGGAAGGTTGCACGTTCAACTAGTGCTGCTCCATCATTTTTTTCAGTAAGCAGGAGTATCGATAATATTGGATTGATTGATGGAGGTGTTTGGGCTAATAATCCGGTTATGGTTGGGTTAGTGGAAGCAATGTCAATATTAGAAATTCCATTAGATTCTTTAAGAATATTGAGTATTGGAACTACTGAAGTATTAAAAAGACATTCGAAGTACTTGGATACTTTAGGTGGATTGTTACTTTGGGCAAAATCTACTTTAGAATTAATTATGCAGGCACAAAGCATTAGCGTTACTTCTCAAGCATCACTATTATTGAAAGATCGATTTGAAAGAGTGAGCCCAAAAGTTCCCAAAAACTTGTTTGAACTAGACAAACTAAACGTGAATGAACTATTTGCTTTTGCTGCTAAACATAGTCGTAATTTTTCACCTATCTTTGAACAAAAATTTAAAGATCATATTGCAAATACGTTTATTCCAGAATATAAATTGAAAGAAGGAGTAAAATGATATTATGAATATGAATGAAAGTCAAAATGAAATTTCAATGATGCTAAAACAATATGCCGAAATGTTAGATATACCAGTAAGTTATTATCTTGAAGCTAAAAAAAGGTATGAGAGTGTGGGGGATTGGTTAAGCAAAGGTGATTCAACTTTATCAATATATAATCCAGAAATTTATCCTCAAGGCTCATTTTTATTAGGTACTGTTATAAAGCCAATTTCAAATAAAGATGAGTATGATATTGATTTAGTATGCCTTTTGGCAGATTTGAAAAAAAATGACACTTCACAGTCAAATCTAAAAAGTATCGTTGGCGAACGTCTTAAAGAATATGATGATTATAAAAGATTATTAGATGAAGAGGGGCGAAGGTGTTGGACTTTGGATTATGCTAATGAATTTCATATTGATATCCTTCCAGCTATAAATGATCTTGAATTTCAATTAAAAGGGAATTTGTATGAAGATGCAATATTAATAACTGATAAGAAAAAAATTGATCAAGGAGATTCAAAATGGCCTAAAAGCAATCCAAAGGGATATGCGAAATGGTTTTTCTCTAGGCAAGAGATTGTATATATGGTAATAAAAAAACAAATTGCGAAAATATCTGAGAAGAGCATTGATGATGTTCCCGATTATAAAGTTAAAACCCCTCTTCAGAAAGTAGTGCAAATTCTAAAAAGACATAGAGATATTTTCTTTTTGAAGAAGCAAGAAAAATATAAACCTATATCAATAATTATAACTACGCTAGCAGCTAAAATATATCAAGGGCAGGAAGATATTTATACTACTTTATCCGATATTTTGAATGGCATTAATGAGGATATTGTAAAACAAGATGGTAAGTTTAATATTCCAAATCCTGCAAATACGGAAGAAAACTTTGCTGATAAATGGAATGAAGATAAAAAATTGCCATTAGCATTTTTTGATTGGATAAATAATGCTAGAGATACTTTTTGTAGAAATGTCCTTAAAGAAAGAAAAGATCAAATAGTAGGTGTATTAAACGAAAGCTTAGGGATTAAGATTATGATTGCTCCGGAACTTGATCAAAAGGATAAATTACCAAAAGTAGAGAATTCAACAAGCCCAATAATTGTTAAAAAACCATCTAAACCCTGGTGTTTTTAACAAGATGAGAAACATATTGTCAGAAAACGTTATTAAACAAATAGGAAAACATTATCCGGATTTAAAATATGTCACAGAAAATGAAAAGAATTATCTAAAAGGAAGTGTAAATTTTCGCGCTTGCTATAATGATAGCGAGGAAATTTTTATAATAAATCCATCTGAAAAAATGCTCATACCAGATTCATATATTGATGATAAATACGACATAGAAATAGAAATTTTACGGGGATTTCCTAAGTTGTTTCCGCTTGTAAGGGAAGTTGGTGGGCGTATTCAGCAAATAGCAGAAAAACATTCATTAAAAGATGTTATAGATTTACATATTAATAAAAATCAAGATAATGCAATTTGTTTATGTCCTAAACCAGCAGAAAAATTAAAATATCCTGATAAAATTGATCTTGTGCATTTTATGAATAATTTAGTTGTTCCATTCTTATATGGATTAAGTTATTATGATAAATTTGGTTCGTGGCCATGGAATGAATATTCTCATGGAGATTTGGGAATCTTTGAATTTTATAGAGAAAATAAGGAAAAAAATGATTTATCTCTAGCAAAAAGATGTTATGAATGCCTCAAAGAAAAAAACGGGCAAAATAAAAAATATATAACAAATAAAAACATGATAAAAGGACATAGACCTTGCATTTGTGGCTCAAAAGAAAAATTTAGGAAATGCCATAAAATTGCACTAGAAGGAATTTGGGCGTTAAGAACGATACTAAATAAGAAAAATTAAAATAGAGAAAAAAGGGTCAGATCTTGCAATGACACATTTATTTAACAATACGCAACTATAGCTGAAAAATGCCCCACTTTTTTCTCCGACTGCAATAGAGAATTAAGAATAATTTTGCAAAAAGAAGGATTTTTGAATAAAAGCGTAGTATTCTAATAACAGTGCGAATTTTTAGTTGGAATCCACAGAAAAGAACTAATATAAAGTAAAACCAAATATTATAACCTGTATGAAGGTAACAGGAGAGACCAAACACCCCCACTTTCAGGTAAATGGACTGTTACCGGACAGGATTCTGGAAAGCTTTATACAAAAAAGCACCGAAGAAGCCACTTCTAATTGAAAGGAAATGGGTCAAATATTTATTCTTGGCAGTTAATCAAACTATTTGCCAAAAATAATGATTTTACCCTGGTACTTTATAAACCATGCAAAAAATATTTGACAATTATATCCAATCGATTTCTTCTAAATTTTCTCATGTAGAAACAAGTGAAATGGGGTACCGTACTGATTTTGAATTATTACTAAAAGGTATTTTTAAATTAATCAATGTCAAGCGCGTAGACCATGATCCCAGAGCCAGACAGGGGAATAAACCAGATTTTATTGTAATAGATAGAGATGTGCCTATTTTGTATATAGAAGCAAAAGACATTGGGATTTCTTTGGATAAAGTTGAAAAATCAAAACAAATGGCACGATATTTTGGTTATACAAATTTAGTTCTTACAGACTATGTGGAATTTCGATTTTACAGAAATGGGCTGCCTTACGAAGAACCAATTAAAATAGCAAACTATAATTTAAAAAATCGAACCATTACTCCGCTTTCACAAAATTATGAGCATGCAGTAAAAACGCTGCTCGATTTTACCCAGTCACAAAAGGAACCAATAAAATCGGGTAAGCATCTCTCCAGGATTATGGGAGGAAAAGCACAAAGAATCAGAGATAACATAAGACATTTTTTGGCTTTTGATTCAGAAAAAAATAAAGAGCTTATTCATATTTATGAGGCGATTAAGAAAATGCTCGTACATGATCTTACCATAGATTCTTTTTCGGACATGTACGCACAGACATTGGTTTATGGATTATTTGTTGCCCGTTACTATGATGATTCACCGGATACATTCACCCGTCAGGAAGCTCGCGATCTTGTACCAGCATCCAATCCTTTTCTTCAACACTTTTTTGACCACATTGCCGGCCCTAATTTTGATAAACGCTTGAGTTTTATTGTTGATGAACTTTGCCTGGTTTTTCAGCACTCTGATACAAAAAAACTTATTGAGGAATATATGGTCGATGCCGATCCGGTCATTCATTTTTATGAGGATTTTTTGAAGGAATATGACCCTGACTTACGCAAGAAAATGGGTGCATACTACACCCCGCTTCCTGTTGTAAGATTTATTGTTCGTTCTGTTGACTATATTTTGCAAAATCAATTTAATCTTCCAAATGGACTTGCGGATACATCTAAATTACCCAATAATAAGCATTGCATTCAAATTTTAGATCCTGCTGTTGGTACAGGTACATTTATCAGTGCCACTATAAGGATCATTTATAAGCGACTTAAGAAACAGGGGCAAATAGGGCGTTGGCCGACTTATGTACATCGTGACCTTTTACCACGCTTGCACGGTTTCGAGCTAATGATGACACCTTATACAATAGCACACTTAAAACTGAGCATAGCATTAAGAAAAACTGGCTTTAAATACTTCAATGAAACCAAGACTGGAAAAACACGTCTTCAAATTTATCTTACTAATTCTCTTGAAAAGAGCGTTATTCAGAAAGATCTTTTCTCTTTTGGTTTTGCCGAAAGTATTGCAGAAGAAGCCAGGGAAGCGGATAAAATCAAAAGCGAAACGCCTATAATGGTGGTTATAGGAAATCCACCATATAGTGTTAGTTCGCAAAATAAAGGCAAGTGGATACAGAACTTAATTATGGTTTATAAGTCAGGGTTGAACGAACAAAATTTAAATTCTCTTTCAGATGATTATGTAAAATTTCTTCGCTTCTCGGAACATTTTATTGAGAAAAACAAAACTGGCATTGTGGCAATGATTACAAATAATGCATTTCTTGATGGTATTACTCATCGACAAATGCGAAAACATTTGCTCCAAACATTTGATGCAGTTTATGTTCTTGATTTACATGGAAGTTTAAAGAAAAAAGAGAAAGCACCGGATGGCGGTAAAGATGAAAATGTCTTTGATATTCAGCAAGGCGTTGCAATATCAATTTTTATTCGTAGAAATGAAATCAAAGAAAAGCTCGGCACTATTTATCACTCAGAGATTTTTGGCACGCGCGACTATAAATTTGAAACGCTTAACAAGTCTGATCTAGAAAAAATCAAATGGCAGAAGATTGCCTATTCGGAACCATACTATTTTTTTGTACCAAAAGATTTTAGAATGAAAGATGAGTACGTACAAGGGTTCAGAGTAAATGATTTATTCTTTCAGTATGGCAGTGGTATCAAGTTTAGAAAAGATAATTTATTAGTTAAAAAACATTTTGAACGAAAAAATGTCGAGCGTCTGCTCAATGATATTTCAAGTCTTGATAATAGTACTTTATATGATAAATATGATTTCAACGACACAGCTGATTGGAAACTAAACGAAAAGAAAAAACTCTTTCATGTTAGAGATTTTGATAATATACATCCTGCACAATATCGTCCTTTTGACATTCGATATACCTACTATCCACTTGATCGGATCAGTAAGATTATCCCGAGAGGAGATTCTCGGCGATCTTTAATGACAAATTTATTAAAAGATAATGTCGCCTTTATTACATCACGTCAGTGTGGTAGTGGCAAACACTTCATCTGTTTTTGTACCAAGTATATTACAGAAATTAGTTCACAACCATATGCTCCATATACTATTTTCCCTTTATATCTTTATAACAAAGACGGATCAAAAACCACAAATCTCAAAAAAGAAATTGTTTCTGAAATTGAAAAAATCGTTGGCAAAGTTTCACCTGAAGATATTTTTGATTATATCTATGCCATTTTACACTCTCCAAATTATCGTGAAAAATACAAAGAATTTTTAAAAATTGACTTTCCGCATGTACCGTATCCGAAAGATACAAAGACTTTCAAAAAACTGGTCACACTTGGAGCAGAATTGCGCTCTTTGCATCTCCTCGAATCGCCAAAGGTAAATCAATTCATCACAACTTATCCCATCGCTGGTTCTGATACTGTTGAGAAGTTGACCTTTAAAGATGGAAAAGTATTTATCAACTTGGAGCAATACTTCGGCAATGTTCCCGAAGTAGCATGGAATTTTTATATCGGTGGTTATCAACCGGCACAGAAGTGGCTAAAAGATCGCAAGAAGCGTGTTTTAAATAATACGGATATCAAGCACTATCAGAAAATAATCGTAGCACTAGTGGAAACTAATAGAATTATGAAAGAAATTGATAATAATATTAAATTATGATAAAGCATTTATATATAAATAAACCATCACAAGCAGAAGTTTAAAAATATCTCAAAATCTAAAGAAAGATAGTGGGGTCAGGCTTCACAAGTTCACAAAATTTAAAGCGAAAATAGAAGAAAAATGTGAAATTGTGAAGCCTGACCCCAAAGGCACATTCAAGTTAGTTTGTTTTTAAATAGTTAAAAAAAGGATTTTAAACATATGACATCAAATTTAGAAAAGTATAAAAAAGATTTAGAGGAACTTATTATAGAGGGAGGTTCATTATTCAATGCGATACAATTTGAGTGTTATCCTAAGAAGTTTAAAACTCAAGTAAAAAAAACATGCAACGAAAAACAATATCTGGAACTTCTAAAGAAGTTACCCTCATTTAAAGAGAAATACCAATACTGGTATTCTGAAAGTCTATCAATTATTAAGTTATTATTGCCTGATCGTACGAATGATTTCATAAAACTCTATGAGAAGCCCAAAGGAAGAAAAAATATTGACTATGGCAATTATGTAATTGAAGACTATTTGCGTAGTTTGTCTAGGGGAACAATTGTTACTCCAAGTGCGGCAATATCACAATATCATCAACAGCTGAACATTCTTAAGTCTGTTAAAAGGAGATTTGAAAGTTCTTTGTTTGACATTAAACAACTTGTCCAAGCGGATCTTTTTGACTCCGAACTTGATACAGCAAGGGAATTAAATAAAAAAGGATTTACTCGTGGTGCTGGAGCAGTAGCTGGCGTGGTGCTAGAGAGTCATTTATCGCAAGCGTGCAGTAATCATAAGATAAAAGTTACTAAGAAAAACTCCGCTATTAATGATTTTAACCAGTTACTTAAAGATAACGAAGTAATTGAAATGCCAATCTGGCGTTTTATTCAACGCTTAGCAGATTTGAGGAATTTGTGCGATCATAAAAAGAAAAGAGATCCCAATACTGAAGACATAGAAGAGCTAATTGCAGGTGTAGATAAAATAATAAAAACAGTTTTTTAGACTTTTTTAATTATAGACCCCGGAACTCTTTATTCGATAATTGCATCTTTGTTGTAAGGAGAATTCAAAGGGTCAAATCTTTATTTTTGACATTTAACCAACTATTTACCAAGAATAAATATTTAACCCTAGTAGTTTTATTCAACATTCATTTTTTTTCGTTTTTTTATTAGGCTTAAATATTTTTTCAATATCTCTTGTTTAGCAAATTGAGGACCCACTCTTTCTCTCCCTATCTCTCTCATTGATTATTGCCATGCCAGGACGACTTTTCTCTAATATTTCACATTTTAATTTAATCATATCCCCGGAAAATAAGATAAAAATTAAATGAGAGTAAATAAGTGAAGTTTTTTTATCTTATTTTCCGGTGGCTGAAACAATCGGATTCTTTACGGTTAGCGATAAGTAAAAAAATACATAAATAAAAAGTTGAAAGAAAAAGAAACATTTTTATTTATGTATTTTTCACTTATCGCCAGGAGAAGAGAAGGAAAGAAAAATTAAAGTAACAATATAATTTACTTCAGCTATTCAAATTTAGTGAATAAATAGAGACAGGCACCTATTTATTTGTTTATACTGATTTGTTAACAATTTTTCAAGTATCCGGGTACAATTTAAGCATAGAATTACCTAAATATTTAATTCTTTATGTTATCAATTCATGAGTAAAAAACTTGACATAAAAGATAAATGTGATTAAAATAAAAGAAAACTGATAAAACATATATAGTTTTATTGGTTTTATGAGGTTAGATATGTCTAAAAATCAGCAAATTTTAATGAGGAAAAAAGTTCTTTTGAGTGCAAGAAACTTATTCTTTAGCTTTGGTTAT
>Ga0208905_1001860_pt1 | contig 10389 bp, 14 predicted proteins | sample AntAceMetag02UKS_FD_184776 | JGI IMG/M metagenome (GOLD analysis project Ga0208905, IMG submission 184776) | Saline lake microbial communities from Ace Lake, Antarctica - Antarctic Ace Lake Metagenome 02UKS (SPAdes) (version 2) | ecosystem: Environmental > Aquatic > Non-marine Saline and...
CATTTCTTGAGCCAATGTATCAATATTTTCTCTACGTCTGTTTGGAAATTCTTTGAAGTTTAATGTAGCAATTTCCATTGCTTGGGATTTTTCAACTAGTGTGATTTTTAATTCCTGTAAAAGTTCTGCTATTTCCATTGAATTATTGCTCCAAGTAGTGGTTTGAATAACGAATAAATATCTAATTTATGCTTTTTTTTAGCACACCTTTACACACCTGTCAAGATTGTTTGATTTCTCTCATAGACATTAAAAACCCCCACTAGGGAAATCTAGCAGGGACTGTTGATATGACTAAATAAAATCTTCTATTGCTTTTTAAGTTATAGATGACAAAATAAATGGATTAAATTTTATGTTTTTAATAAAGAGAGATATTAGACCAAAAGCTTTTCCTAGCAACAATGGTCTAAATCCTCCAAGAAGAAAGGTGCTAACATGCAAATAACCGACTATAGAACAGGAAAACTAACCGACTGTCATGTTAAGTTGTCATGTTAAGTTGTCATGTTAAGTTGTCATGTTAAGTTGTCATGTTAACTGTTTATAGAATAGGAGAGACGTGTTAAGTTGTCAAGAAGAAAAAAGATTAACAAAAACTGAGTCCTACCAGTACAATGCTTTATCTTCAGTTTGTTGCAGCCTGAAATCTTCTTCATCTCTAGATGTTCTAAATCACATAGTATCGTATGTAATTGAATATGGTCAGGCATACCCATCACAGGAAACTATAGGTTTGGCTGTTGGTGTAAGTAGACAGACAGTAAATGGAATAGTAGATACTTTAAGAGAAGTTGGTTTATTGAGGTGGCATCGTAGATATAATCAGTCCAATGTTTATAGGCTCCCAGCATTCTTCTCAAGTGAGAAAATACGTAAATTTCTAGTCAAATGGATACCTGCTCTAGCAGGGCTAATACCAGCAGACCTGACACTATCTAATTCTTCTCTTAAAACTCTTCCATTATCACATGATAATGTATTAATCTTATCTCTTTGTAATCTTAATTCTGACGAACGTGAGCGCGAGTGCGTAAGCGAGCGTGTGCATTCCATAAAAGATTTGAAAATACAGAAAAAGATCCTGCAAAGTAAAGATACTTTTTCAGCTGAATGCTCATTGCCTGACGATTCCAGGCAATCTCATCCTAAAAAGCACATATTAATAGAGGAAAAGATGTTTAACCATGCAAAACAACCATATAACTCCGAAGATTACCCTGATTTACAACCATCTAAGTTGGCATTTTCTAGCAAAAGCCCTACAATGTCCTTGTTAGAGCAGCAACTGAAGCATGAACCTCTCATTCCAAGCCCTATAGCGCAACAACCAACACAGGACGATCCAGATATGAGTCGAGGACTAAGATTCCAGCAAATTGAGAGAGAGCGAAGCGAATATAAGCCAACTATGCAACAAGATAGTTTTATTTCTACGCCTGTTTACAAAACAAGAGAAGATTATTTAGATAGACGCACTAGGGAGGATCGTGAGCTTGAGTCTAAGAAGTTACTTGAAGCTTATGATAGTCCGGGTACAGTATGGTTAAGAAGGTTTATCGGAGAAGAAGATACTCATAAGCTAATGAGTAGAGTATTAGTAAACCATTTAGACTGGTAAGCTTGATAGCTACGATCTTTTAAAATAATTATAACGGCAAATCATGGAGAAGAAAAATGCTTATAGAAGAAATTTTGAAAATGGATAACCAAGACTTAAGGGTGCAAATGCGTGTAATAGAAATGGAAAGCGATTTGGGACTTCTTACTCTTGATAGGTTTTCTAATCACATAAGAAAAAATAGCGATAATTCAGAAGATAGAGATGCAGAATCAGAGGCCAAACTTTTATTAGCTACACAAAAAGTAAGCGAATTTGAAGAGGTATTTAAGACAGGAAAATTTAGTAGCACAGATTTAATGGTGTTAGCTGGTTTCTTTGATGTAATGGGCTCTAGAATAGATGAGTTAACAGAAGAACGTAGGTTGTTGTTAAACGAACTAAGTAAAAGAGCGAAACAGGAAGAATTGATAAAAGTTACCCTGTAAAACAACCATTTTAGATTGTTGGTCTGGAATTGGTCTAATAACAAAAGGATAGAATACCATTCAGGGAAACGTTCAAGATACCTAACCACTATGCTTTTCGGTGGTGCAAATTTGACCGCTACTAAACGAGAAGGGGATAAGAGATGTCATCCATCGTTAAGAAAGAAAAAGATCGCCACGGTCCTTATATTAAGCCTTACGTTGGACCAACTGTTATGAATTATACTTTAGTTGGGGTTCCTCAACCTCAGTCGAGGCCTAGATTTGGGCTAGGGAGAGTTTATGATTGTCAGAAGAAGTATAAATTTGGGATGGAGTTGCAATTAAAACAACAACATAGCGAGGAAACTGAATTGTTGTTTGAAGGTGCACTTAGAATGGATATTACTTTTTTTATGCCGATGGTTGCTAGAACAACACGTAAGCTAAGTGAGATAGCACATAGACCACATAAAGTTAAGCCTGACTTGTCTAACCTGATTAAGCTTGTAGAAGATGTTGGTAGCGGGATAATTTACAAAGACGATGCGCTAATAGCTGTAATATTCGCGCAAAAAGTATATTCGACATGTCCAAGGACAGAATTTACAATAACACGCTTGGAGAACAATGGTTGATAAGAAGCTTAATTTACTAAAAGGCGATGCGTCTGATAAGCCTGTTAAGAAACCAAGAAAGCAGTTTACAATTACAAGGTCTAGACCTTCTGCTTATGTTCCAATACCACAGAAGTTAGATGCGCAATATAAACTAGCTGAGGATATGGTTGCGTTTGCTAAGAACAATGAGATTGTTGATCTAGATTTGTTTCCATTGTCACTAGATATGTCGCCTTATAGGTTCTATAAGCTTGCTGATAAAAATGATTACTTTTGTGAAGCTTTAGAAGTTGCTAGATATCATATCAGTAAAAGGATGAAAGCTGGTTGGTGTACTCGTGAGTTTGATGCAAAATATTGTTCTGAGTTTCTACCAGAAGTTAATCATTACTATCGCTCTTGGATTACTCATAAAGCAACCCTAAATGCACAAGCAAAGCAAGAGCAAAAACCAACACAAGTTACAGTAGTTTTAGACCAGATACAAGCTACTTCGTTAGTTCCAGAGAGGATAGAACATGCAGATAAACTCAGAAACACAGGTGAGGCTGAATAGGTTTAAACCAAGACCATACCAGCAAGCTGTACTTGACGCTTTGGGCAATAAGGGCTACAAGAGGGCTTTATGCGTATGGTGCCGCCGCGCCGGGAAGGATATTGTAGCGTTTAATTATATCGTTCGTGACGCTATAAAAAATATAGGAGTTTATTATTATATACTTCCTACTTATGGGATGGCTCGTAGGATTATTTGGTCTTCTCTTACCAATTCTGGTGCTAGGTTTATAGATTTCATTCCACCTGAACTTATATTTAATATAAACCAAACAGAAATGAAAATAACTTTGATTAATGGTTCGCTTATTCAGCTTTTAGGATCTGACCATTATGATTCACTTGTTGGTACTAATCCAAGAGGAATAGTGTTCTCAGAGTATGCACTTCAAGATCCTAGAGCATATCAATACTTACGCCCTGCTTTAACAGCAAATGATGGGTGGGCTCTATTTATCTCAACACCAAGAGCACGAAATCATATGTATGAGCTGTATCAGATAGGATTGAATAACCCCAACGATTGGTTCGTACAAATACTTGGGGTAGACGAAACTAGACATATTTCTATTCAAGAAATTGAACGAGAAGTAAGCTCAGGAGAGATATCTAGAGATCATGCTTTACAGGAATATTACTGTTCTTTTACTTCTGGCCAGGCCGGAGCTTATTACGGAACTTATATAAACGAGATGAGATTAAGCGGTAAAATAGGGATGGTTCCATATGAATCTGCCTATAAAGTATGCACAGCATGGGATATTGGAAATGACTCAACTTCTATTATATTTTATCAACACGTAGGACAAATAGTTAGAATAATAGATGCTTATGAAAATAGTAATCTTGGCTTAGAACATTACGTAAAAGTAGTGTCTAATAAGCCGTATATATATCATAAACATATAGGACCACACGATCTGAGAGTAAAAGAATGGGCTTCTGGTAGAGGCATGACTAGAGAGACAAAAGCTAGGCAGTTAGGTATAAGCTTTATCATAGCAACAAATCTTAGCATTGAAGATGGAATAGAATCTGTTAGGTCAGCTTTTAGTAAGATATGGATAGATGAAAAGAATTGCGCGGGATTAATAAAAGCACTTGATAGCTATAGGAAAGAGTATGACGAAAAGCGACAAGTATACAAAGAAGTCCCACTTCATAATTGGGCCTCTCATTATGCTGACGCAATGAGATATATGTGTATCTCTCTTCCTAAAACAGGAAGCTCAAGAAACCCTGAAGAGTTAGATCGTTTGTATAGAGAAACTAAATTAGGACAGCCTTCATTACCCGATATGTTTAGCGATGATTATAGAATATATTAAATTAAATAAACTAAATACTGTACATTAAGTAAAAATGGTGTATTCTATATACATGAATTAAACGTTACTAACTGCTTATAGAGAGAGAATAAGATGCACATCGAAAAATATTTAAACTTAAAAGAAAATCATAAAGAAATTGTTGCTTGTTTACAACACACTTCAAACCACCTTATTCGAGAACCGTTCGGCGGACCTCTAAAGCCACTTCATTCATTTTGTAATGATTACTATATAGAGTTTCATAGATTCGCTGACTCCCTTGCAAGAATTATTTATTACCACAAACCTGATAAAGATGATGCTATCATTAAAATTCAATACGTTTTTATGAATCGCTTTGAGGAGATAGCAAAAGCAGCTGATACTTATAATCGTAAACATCAAACAGGAAATTATGCCTGCTCATGAACTATAAAAAAAACATTAAGTAAATGAAGTATCTTTAGATCGTTTGTATAGAGAAACTAAATTAGGACAGCCTTCATTACCCGATATGTTTAGCGATGATTGTAGAATATATTAAATTAAATAAACTAAATACTGTACATTAAGTAAAAATGGTGTATTCTATATACATGAATGGTTGATACAGAAATTAGATATTTAGGGGATGATATGAAATTTAATAAAGTTTTGAACGTAATTAAGAGCTTAGTTGGGTTTAGCGAAGAAAGAAGAGCAATAGCTCGGTTGGAACTTCTTCCTGTATTGAAGAGATCTTTGCTTTTTGTATTGAATGTTCCTAGTAAAATTGAAATGGAAACGGAGAAAGAAATTGGCGTTTCTAACAGCTATCGCGGTGGGAATTCTGAAGAGCAACCCCGTTTTACACAACAACTTAATAACGATAAAGACCACGGGACATGGACTTACTTTTATCCATTTACTGTAAAAGGCCGTTATTCTTTTGCAAGCACTGAAGATATAATGAATTTAAATATCAGTGGAAAGAGTGAAGCTGACGCTAAAATTATTAGGAAGGCTTTTATTAAATCAGTTAGATATAGTTATTCATGGCTTTTGGCAGAGGGTTTTGGTAACACGTTTAGAAAAGTGATAGATAAACTTATTAAGTAAATAAATAAAAGAAAAATTACATCTGCAAGAAAGGCTCAGTTAAATGATGAGTTTTGGAAAGTTGTTAATTGAAGCAAGAAGTAAACGTGGTGAGACTGCTAAGATATTAGCGGAGAGATTACAACCTACAGTAAGTGCTTCTTATTTATCTAACTTGGAACTAGGGCTAACAGTACCTTCAAAAAAGATGCTTATTAGTATATGTGAAGCTTTAGACTTGAGCTATAATGGTATGCTTCCACTGGTTAGAAGTAAATATATTGAAAATTGTATGGTTAGATTTGATCGTAGTTATAAACTCGATAAGATCCTGTAGCGGTACTTCCATTTAAGACGCATTGAAATATAGAAAAACAGTCGCTAAAATATGATTAGTAGATAGTTATGGTAGGAGAGAGATGCCAAAAAAAATAGAAGTTTTCACTTCGTTTAATGGATATGATCAGTTCATTAAAGATGTTAATAAGTTCCTTAAATTACATGATGGAAATATAGAAGATATTCAGTATGCAGTATCTCCATATGGTGATAGAAACTTGTGGTGCTCAGTAATGATAGTTTATAGTGAAAAAGATAAAGAAATTCCTAGTGAGGAAGATAGCTACATACGGTGTATGGTAAGATAATTTAAGCCCTTATCGTCTATCGGTTAGGATAATGCCCCTTCAAGGCATTGAGATGAGTTCGATTCTCATTGGGGGTATTAATATAGGAGAGAAATGGAAGAGAAGAAAGTAGAAATAAAATACGGACATACATCTAAAGAGATATCTAACATATTAGATAAGATGATCGTCTCTATACTAGAAGAAATAATAGATACTGATTTAAAACATGCTCTAACTATGGATAGGCTTAAGGGATTACGTAAGATAGGTGACGCACCACTAGCTTTCCAAGATAGGTTTTTTCTATTAATGGATGTATTAGCTCCATCAAAACATTACGCTTATCAGTTTTTAAGGGGGAAACACCCACAAATGTTAGGGATATTTGTTTGGCTATGTAAGCTATATGCAGAAGAGTGTAGTTATGATATTGAAACATATTCTTCTACCTGTGATAATAATGATGTAGAATAATCCCTATATTCTAATCGTATTAGCCTAAAATTGAGGGTAGCGCATGATATTTCCACAAAACAATCCTGGTATGTATGATGATAAAGACAGAGCTGTTCGTTCAAGAATGGAGAAGTTTTATGCAGAAAGCATATCAATAAACCAGTCTTTTTGGGGAGAAGCGGATACAGACACTCGTTTTGAGGCTGGTGATCAAACTTTGTGGAATGATATATATGCTAGCATGCCAGCAGGACGTCGACGTCAGTTCAATTTCAATCGAATAAAACGTACTATTAACATGATATCTGGGCATCAACGACGTAATCGTAAGTCGAATATTGTGATTCCTGTTGAGAATGGTGATGAAGAGACTGCGACGCAGTTTTCTAAGATCTTTTCATGGGTTAACCAACAAGAAGGGGTTCTTGAGACTGTGTCTGATGCGTTTCAAGGTGCTCTTGTTACTGGATTAAACTTATTACAGGTATGGGTAGATTATCGTTCTGATCCAATATCGGGTAATATTAAAGTAGATAACTGTTCATACAATTCATTTTTGATGGATCCATATTGGAAGAAGCATGACTTATCTGATTGCAATGCTATATGGAAGCGTTCGTTTTTAACTAAGAGAGAATGCGTTTCGCTTATGCCATCACAAGAAGAACTTATAATGGCTTTATCTTCTAATAGTGCTCAAGATGGCAAGTTCCAGTTCATGCCAGAGACTAATAACTTTAGTAATAACTCGCTACTGGCTTATGATGAGTACTATTATCGTACATATCGCAAGCAGAAAATGTTGGTTGATACTCAGACCGGAGAGACGTTAGAGTGGAAGTCAGCGGAAGAAGATCGGTTGAAGCAGTTCTTACAGACATACCCTACAGTAACGATTATAGAGCAAGAAGTACCTACAATTAATGTAGCCATAGTAGTTCAAGGAAAGGTTCTTTATGATGGACAGAATCCAATGGGTATTGATAGTTATCCTTTTATTCCCGTTTTGGCTTACCATGCTCCTCAAATACAAGATTACCCGTGGAGGATACAGGGCGTTGTTCGGGGCATGCGTGATGCTCAGTATTTATACAATAGACGCAAGATCATCGAACTCGATATATTTGAGAGCCAAGTCAATTCTGGCTGGATCTATAAAGAAGACGCACTTGTTAATCCAAAAGACGTTTTTCAGTCAGGACAAGGAAAGGGGCTTGCGTTAAGAGCAGAAGCTCAGATGACCGATGTTCAGCAAATTGTAGCACCTCAAGTTCCACCATCTATGATGCAGCTATCAGAGAGCCTAGCCAACGAGATCCAGCAAATATCTGGTGTTAATGAAGAGCTGCTAGGTAGTAGCACTGATGATAAAGCTGGTGTGCTATCCATGCTTCGTCAAGGTGCAGGACTTACTACATTGCAGGGCTTGTTTGATCAGCTTGATAGATCTCAGAAGCTTTTAGGGAAGGTTATCCTTGAGATAATCCAGAACAATTTTGCTCCTGGTAAAGTTAAGCGCATTGTAGAACAAGAACCAACACAGCAGTTCTACAATAAAGCATTTGGTAAATATGACGCTGCAGTGGAAGAAGGTCTAAACACCACCACCCAGAAGCAGATGCAGTTCGTACAACTATTACAACTTAAAGAAACAGGTGTGCCTATTCCAGATGAGATCTTACTTGAAGCATGCACTATCCAAGATAAGTCAAAACTACTCAAGTCGATTTCAGAAGCAAGACAAGCACAAGAGCAAGCACAACAGCAACAACAACAGGCGCAAGTTCAATTACTTGCAGCGCAGACTGAATTAGCCAAGTCTCGCTCTATCGCTGATCAGGGCCTTGGTCTTGAGCGTTTAAGCCGTATAAAAGAAAATAAAGCATTAGCTATAGAAAGAACTGCATCGGCTGCTCGTGAAGAAGATGCTGCTACATTAGATCTGGTTAAAGCTATTAAAGAACTTGATGGTATGGATTATGACCATATAGACAAGGTTATGAAGATTTTAGGGATAGTTAAACAACAAGAAGCAGAATCTCGTAACGCAATCCAATCTCAAGAGGAACAGCCACAAATGGCGCAGCCACAAGTAGCGCAGCAACAAGTAGCGCAGCCACAAATGGCGCAGCCTCAAGAGGCGCAGCAACAGGAAATGGTTTAGTAGGATGCTTGAAATAATAAGAAAAATTAAGAATGCGGTGCTTAATAATATAGAAAGCTTCAACAAAGAATGCGAAGAAGATAATAAGCGATATATTAAGTTGGTTATGGTAACAAAGAAGAGGCGCATGAAGAAGAAGCCTGTACCGCGGTTACTTAAAAGTTATAAGAAGCTACCTAGTGTGGGTAGTTAGAGGTCTAACCTTATGGGTTCTTTTATAGGGTCCGTAGTTTCTACCAAAGGAGTCAATGATGGCAAAGTTTTATTCTAAAGGCTTTTATGAAGGCATGAATGGTAAAAGCAAGCAAGAAGCAGCTGATGGCGCGATGATGGGCAAACAACGTGGTTTTGCTAATATGCCAGAAGAAGCAATTCGTAAGACTTATACCAGTACTCAAGCTGGGTTGAAGGAAGTAATTGATGATACCCAAAAAGGTATTGATGCTCAGATTAGTGCAGATATAGCGAAGATGAATAAGCACAGAAATAAGGCCTAATATGCCTATTATGCTTCGAACTAACGACAAATGCCAGAAGATCTCTGACGCACTGCTAGGTAAAAAACATAAAAAGATTGTCAAAGATTCTAGTAGCGTTAAGAAGAGCGATAGAGACAAGCGCTTAGACTTTGAAGAGACTTCGTCTCGATGAGACTTCGTCTCGATGAGACTTCGTCTCGATGAGACTTCGTCTCGATGAGACTTCGTCTCGATGAGACTTCGTCTCGATGAGACTTCGTTTTAAGATTTCCTTACACAGCCGTTATGTTTACCCTAAAATTCATAACGGCTGTATGAGTTGTTTTAGCTTTATAGGTAGTTAGGATGGTATGAGATCTTTGTATATGATCTTATGTGATAAGATGAAGAAAATAATAGAACAGATTTTAAAAAGGTTTAGGGAGTTTGATGCCAAAGATAAAGACTCGGGAGACGGTTGGTAAGATATCGTCTGAGCTTTTAAATAAAATACCAGACACCACTGATCCTATAGCTTTAGAAAGGGCTATGCATGGGGAATATGTCGATAATATTGATGGGTGTGTGCGCGTTTCTCGTAATGATTACCCTAATAATTTTTTCGTAGTTGTAATAACTAAGAAAGAGAGGGTTATGCAAAACGTGTTGCGTAACTACTTCTTTGCACGTTCTACCTGTCCTACGCCTGATTATGATCAGACCGTGTATCAATATATTAAAGAAGATGATAGGTTGGATTTATTATGGGTTATCCCATCTAAAGATGCGTGTATGATGTTCGTGGAGCAAAGAGCGTTAGTAGATCCATCGGAGTACGAGTTATTAAACTTTGTACTACAGTTTGCAGATAGCACACTATACAAATTATCAAAGAAGCTGAACGGCGAAGAGCTAAAATCTAATATGCTAGTTCAATAAAATTAGATACTTAAATCAAAGGAGAGAAGATGCAAGAAACTGAAAATTTAGAACAAACCCAACAATCTGAAGCAGCAGAGCAAGCAGCTCAAGGACAAGAAGAGACAGCGCTTGAATCAGCTGTAGCCTCTAAAGAGGCTGTAGCCTCTCAAG
>Ga0208905_1001863_pt1 | contig 10379 bp, 15 predicted proteins | sample AntAceMetag02UKS_FD_184776 | JGI IMG/M metagenome (GOLD analysis project Ga0208905, IMG submission 184776) | Saline lake microbial communities from Ace Lake, Antarctica - Antarctic Ace Lake Metagenome 02UKS (SPAdes) (version 2) | ecosystem: Environmental > Aquatic > Non-marine Saline and...
GTAATTGAAAAATCAAAAACAACTCCAGTTCTAGTAGATTTCTGGGCAAGCTGGTGCGGACCATGTGTATCTCTAAAGCCAGTCTTAGAAAAAATAGCAAAGGAATACGAAGGCAAACTAATTCTCGCAAAAGCCGCAACAGACGACAATCAAAACGCAGCATCCAAATTCGGAATAATGTCAATCCCAGCAGTAAAACTTTTCAAAGACGGAGAAGTCATAGACGAATTCGTCGGCGCACAACCCGAAGCAACGATCAAGCAGTGGCTTGATCAGAAGTTATAATCCTAGACAACAACCCTTTTCTTCAAAACAACCTCATCAAAAACCTCAATCATTTTCTCAACGAAAATATTCTCCACATTAAGTTTATACAACTTCGCATTTCCAATCACTCGCGTTGGAATAACAATTCCAGCATCCAACAAATCCCCAAAAATCCTAAACAGAGTCGTTCTTCCAATCTCCGCCCCCTCGACAATATCACTAAGACTGTAATCTAACTCACGACCCTCTATAAAAAACTCCAACACCCGAATTTTAGAAGTGTCCCCAAGTGCCTGTCTAAATAATGTTTCCATAAATCACTCAACAAATCAAGATTTATAAACGTTCCGATTATGAAACACTAACGTTCCACAAGAATATTTTAATACATCAAAACTCTCAACAAACAATGGAACTAAAGGAAGTAATTATGAAAAGATTTCTCAGAAAACTACTCAATTTAAATATCTGGGGAGGAAGACATACCGAACTTAGAAATCTTATAAAAGCCCTCCCTCGCCATCTTCGTGGAGCAAGAGAAACAAAACAAGCAATCAAAGAACTTATCCAAAAAGAATTCATCAACATCAAACTCTCAACAGCCGAAAAACATCTTTCATTAAACAGCCACAAACAAACAGAGATTTATAATTTTGTTGAAAATGATAACAACTAATTTCCCATAGACGAATTCGTCGGCACACAACCCAAAGCAATGATTAAGCAGTGGTTAGATCAGAAATTGTAATCATAAATTATTCCATCTTTTGTCCATCTTATTCTTCCAATCTTTTCCCAAGGTATTTTCTGAAGTAATAAACTCTTCATCACAAATTACACCCTTAAACCCCATGCTCTCAGCCTTTTTCAAAATCAAATCATTCAACTCAACATCTTTCCTCTTCGCCAAAATCTTAGCCTCATCTAAATTATTAATCTCAAAAAATTTCTTCTTAAGTGCATCAATCCCAACGTCTCCAATAATTTTCTTCGTTTCACAATCATAAGCCAAAGCCTGAATCGTAAAAGGTGTTCCAATGAGTAAATTTTCAACAGTGGGCTTCAAATTATTTCTAACAATAAACCCAGCATCCTTCAAGGGAATATAATCAATCTCCAAATCCCCCTTAACAAATCTAAAATATCCAGACTTATTTTTCCTCATACTCCACCCCTCAGGCAAATTAATATCATCAACACTTTCCTCAACAACAAAATCAAAATCAAAAGAATGCTGTACAGTCCCATAAATCAACTCATTCAAATTTCTCGACAACCCCCCACCAATCAACCAAACATTCCCCTTAGAATTCTGTCTAACAATATCATAAGCAATCTTATAGTTTTCTTCCCCTTCAATATACTCCGAAAAAACTTTTGACATATCCATAAATAACAAAACAATTCACCACTTAAAACATTTCCTAAACCATATCCAAAATTTCCTGCGCATCCAAACTAGAATTATCCTCACCAAAACTAAACTTCCCCTTAACTTTTTTTCCATCCAAAACTTTAGGCAACCAATGCTTATCGTCATCCCACATCCTATCAAACGGAATCTTATCAAAATCATGCCACTCAACACTCATCTCCTCACTCTCCACCGGCTCGCCCTTCCAATTCTCAACAGTAAAAACATGAACCTTCTGGTCCCAATCTTTCTCAGAATGCGGAAAGAAAAAATCCAACTCAGCAACCTTCCTCAAATCATCAACAACAGCCTCAATCCCACTCTCCTCAAACAACTCTCGAACCGCAGCCTCGACAATACTCTCACCCTCATTTAACTTCCCACCAAAACCATTCAACTTCCCAACACCAAACCCCCGCTTCTTCATTCCCAAAAGAATCCGCCCATCACGCATCGGCAAAATCAAAGTAGTATCTTTCATAATAAACACATTAATACAATCTTAATAAAATTATCTAATCCACAAGCGAAGCGACCTACCACCCAGCAAGCGAAGCGCCCCACCACCCTACTTCGACCTAGTTTCCCCGTCTCCGATTTGCTCGAAGTGAAGGCCTAACCTTAGGAGCCTTAACAGGAGAATTCCTAAGTCCTCTAGCCTTTCGAGCAGCAGAAGTAATCCCCCTCAATGCTCTCTTTTGCGGAGCCTTAACAAAAGCCCCAAGTTGCTTATCTTTCAAAATTCCCGGCTCACTTCTATCAACAAGAATAACTTCAAAGAAATAATTCATCCCATCCTTCCCAACCTGATAAGAATTCAAAACTTCCATATTCGTAAACTTCCGAGCAACCCTCGTCTCCGCAATTTCCTTATAATTCATTCTCAAATTCTTTCTAATATGCAACCTCTTCGTTCTCCTCGCCTTATTCGGCCTAGATTTCTTATGACCACCACGTTTAATCTTAATCCTAACAACAATCACACCTTTCTTCGCCTTATATCCAAGCGACCTCGCTCTATCAATTCTCAAAGGTTTCTCAACTTTAGTAATCGCACCAGCCTTCCGCCACTCAATCATTCGCTCTCGAAGTAACTTCACTTCTGGCTTCCTCCAAGCCACTCTCAAATATTTTGTCAAACTCATAATAGTATCTTGAAAATTTCCTTTTTAAAGTTTTACTTCTGCAGAATTATCAAGCAGCTAATTCCAAGGCTGCAGCACACGTTTTTTCTAATGTTCTATAGATTGGCAGGTCAGGCAAGTCTTGCGAAATATCATATTCTAAAGTTCTTCCATAGGGGAAATTGCCATCCGTTCCTATCGCCAATCTTACCTCTGGACGATGTTTCTTCTCAGTTGTCCAATCCCCTAATTCCTTTCTAGTCATCCCTCCATAACATTCTTTATAATTATGAGTTTCTCGTCCAGGCAACCAAAACATAATCGTTCCAATCGCAGAAGCCCTTTCCAAATACATCCTTTCCCACGCTCTTGCCCCAGAAAAAGAAGAGCCATTTTCATTAATAATATGAGAAACCAAGTCCGAGCTTAAATCCCCCTGAGGAGAAGCAATCACAATATTATCATCTTCAGCAAAAAGCATTCTTATGGCATCATTCCTCCAATTGCGAGCACAGCCTATCGGCCCAGCCAGAAAAATCAAAGCATCGTCATTTTTCAACGTATAAGAATTCTTCGGAATTATAATCCTTCCCATAATACACACACACGAAACAACATTAAATAGTTTTATATGATAAAACATAATCATTACTTTTATAAATCAAAAATCCTCTCCATATTTACATGAGGATGTGGCGCAGTCAGGTAGCGCACTGCTCTGATAAGGCAGGGGTCCGCGGTTCAAATCCGCGCATCCTCATATAGATTTGAAACAAGGACACGTCCGCGGCGAACAATTCGCTTTGAGAAAAACAAAAGGCTAAATATTTTTTCGAAATGTAAATTGTGAGTAAAATCCGCGCATCCTCACTCATGTTTAAAATAAAATATGTTAATATCAACTGAAAAATACCTACCCCCTAATCGCAACAACAACCCCTAACAAAACGGGCGAAGCCCTACCCGAAACACCGATACCCCGAACACCGATACCCCGAACACCGAAACCCCGTAGAAATCAACCCCTGATTTCTACAATGACCCGCTGGTCACGAACAAACCACTCAACAACCTCAACCTTCAACGGAATGAATTTCACATAACACTTATTCTCAGAATACGCTTTAATCTCAAGCCCCGTCGCCAACTCCGTCAAAACAACATCCCCTTTCCTCGTAACACCCGGAGTTTCAATCTCATAAATAATCGTATCCCCAAGACGCCTCACCTTCGACTTACCCTCAACCTTCGGCAATCCAGTCCTTCGCTCATTCTCTTCCTCGGAAACATTCGGCGTATCAATAATTTTTCTCTCAGGAGTTTTTTGAACAACTTGCCCCATCTGCGGTCGTCTCGCAACACGAATCTTAATTCCCTTAGGCATATTCTGTCCATCCCCAAAATCCATATTCCCGAGCTGACCCTCTATTTGTTTAATCAAAGAATTCATAATCTTATTCATCCCAAACGGCAACTTCAATTCCTCTTGAACCTTCTCAGAAGAATCATTCCTCCCCAACATCCCAAAATTCATCTGCTCATTCCTAGCCTTAAACGAAACTCCACAGTACGGACAAAAATTAAAATTCCTCTCAATTTTCTTCGCACACGAAGGACACTTTCTTTTTAACATAATACACAAAATCCAATATGCCTTATAAAAGTTTGGTTACCACGTTAATAATAGACACCAAGCCCCGGCGCAAAGCGCCTACCATCGGAGCCAAAGGCGACAACCATCGCGACAAAGGAGCAACCCTCGGAGACAAAGTTTCCTACCATCGATGCCTCAGCATCAGACGTAGTGCTCAACCTTCTTCACCATATTCTCAAAATTATAAATCTCCCGAACAACTCCCCGCACCGGCTGGAATTCCTTAATCAAATATTCCGATGAAAACTTCTTAACATGCCTAACCTCATGCAAAAACCTCAATCCAAACACAACAACAAAAAATCTACCAACTGCCGAAACCGCAAAAATAAACAGAAGCGAATTCATAAACGAAACATTAATCCACGCCAACACCGAACCAAGACTAGCCCCAGCAAACATAGCAAGCCCAATAACCAAATTCATATACGTCAAACCAAAACTCCTCTTCGGAGAACTCACAGCGTCATAAACATAATTATTCACAGCCAAATTATATCCAGCCCACGCAAATCCCCCAGCAATCGCCGGCACAAACAAAAGGTAAAATTTTATCCATAAATCAGTAACTATAAAACCAGAAATCAACCAAAGAACGGGAGTTAATACAATCATCCAAGAACAGATAGTCATAAGTCTAATATTTCCAAACCTATCAGACACTTTTCCCAGCAACGGCAAAAACATTAATTGAAAAGCAATTCCCGAAACAGTAATAGCCATAAACCAAATATACGAGAACCCCAAATCTCTCAACATATAAACCGCCCAAAATGGACCAGCGATTCCAATAACAAAACTAAAAAATCCACGAAACAAAACAAACCTACCAAAATTAGTAGAGCCACACCTTCTCAAAAATTGCCCAAACGAAAAGTAATCTTTTTTCTTAATATGAAGACGAGGTTCATATTGTTTCTTTAATAAGGCCCACGACCAAAATTGAGTAATAGCCGCAACCACAAATAATAAACCAAAACCCAGCAAAGTATATCCAACGACATTTCCAGAAGGAGAAAAATTCTTAAAACCATCAAGAATTAAAGCACCAGCAATCATCGTAACTATTCCAAAAAATCCCGCGATTACGTTTCTTCTAGAAAAATATTCCCCCCTTCCTTCTCCCGGAACCAACGAACCCATCCACGAAAACCAAGCAGGATGTACAATCGCCGCAAAAACATAGAACAATCCAATAAGACCAATTAAAACCCAAACCATGTGCGGAACACCAAGATAAAACAAAAGCCCCGTAAGAATAATCGGAATCCAAAGTAACATTTTACCCATCACACCAGTCAAAACAATTCTCTTCCTGGAAAACCTTCTAATCAAAGCCACCGATTTCAGCTGAGCAAGACTTGGAAGTAAACTGGTGACCGCATATAAAATTCCAACCTGACTCGCCGTAGCATTCATAGCCAAAGCAAAAGGTGAAAGATATGAAAGACCAACTCCTCCAGAGACAGAAGCAACCGACCCCTCCCTCACACTCAACTTCAAACTTTCATCAATCTTTTTCTTAACGATAGGATGCTCAGCACTCGCAGCATCGCCCAGCTTTTTCCCAGACATAGAAATTACATCACCCTTCACCATCCAAATACTCCGCCAAATGATTATAAAAAACTAGCGATTCGTTAAACTTTTAAACTTCAACCCCCATATAATCTCAATGGGAATACTCGCAGATAGTAAAAGACTTTTTCTTGAGGCCGTGGGAAGAGCCGAAGCCAGAACAGCAAAAAGACTAGCAGATTGTGAAGCCACAGGACAACATGATACTTCTGGTGGAGAACTTACACACCGTTATGGAAATATTCAAGGTGTTCAAAGATGTGCCGTAGGAATAAAAGTATCCGGAAAATGTCCTAATTGTGGAGTTTATTATGAAAGACTACCAACATCCGAAGAAAGAAAAACCCCAGAATATCGAGCCCTTCAAAATCAATTATCCACTCGTAGAAGCATCGACGAAATGCTTCTTAGACCAATGACGATTTAGTTAACCTTATTAATCTGAGTTCTTTCCCAAAAATATGAAAGAAAAATTTTACATCACAACAGCAATAGATTACGTAAACGCAGCCCCGCATATCGGACACGCGTACCAAAAAATCGTAGCGGACGTCCTAGCTAGATGGAACAAACTCCAAGGCAAAGAAGTCCTATTCGTAACCGGAACAGACGAGCACGGAAAAAAAGTCGAAGAAGCCGCAAAAAAAGCAGGCAAAAACCCAAAAGAATTCGTAGACGAAATTTCAAAAGAATTCATAAAAGCATGGAAAGCATTAAACATAGATTACGACAGATTCATCAGAACGACAGACAAAGATCACCAAAAGGTCGTCCAAGACATTATCAAAAAATGCGAAGCAAACGGCGACATCTACCTCGGCGAATACGAAGGATTCTACTGCACAGGCTGCGAAGCATACTACACCGAAAAAGATTGCCCAGATTTAATCTGTCCACTTCACAAAAAACCCTTAGAAAAAATAAAAGAAAAAACCTACTTTTTTCGCCTATCAAAATACAAAAACTTTCTATTAGACCATTATAAAAAACATCCAGAATTCATCCTTCCAAAAACCCGAAGAAACGAAATAATAAACCGAGTCAAAGAAGGACTAAAAGATTTAAGCATAACAAGAACATCATTCGATTGGGGAATACCGTTTCCCCTCGACAAAAAACACGTAACATATGTTTGGTTCGACGCTCTAATAAATTACTACACAGCAACAAGAGAAAAAAACAGAGAAAAATTCTGGGGCAAACCAACACATCATATTTTAGGAAAAGACAACACATGGTTCCACACAGTATACTGGCCAGCAATGCTAAAATCCGCAGGAATCGAACTCCCCAAAACAACATTTAACCACGGCTTCCTATCTTTCAACGGACAAAAAATATCAAAGTCTCTAGGCAATGCAATTTCACCAATAACTCTCGCACAAAAATACGGAGCAGACACAGTCAGATATTTTTGCCTAAGACAATTCCCATTCGCAACAGGGGAAGACGGAGATTTTTCAGAAACAGCCTTAGTAAGCCGACACAACGACGAACTAGCAAACAAACTAGGAAACCTAGTCTCACGAACTTCAGCTTTAGCAGAAAAATACGGAATAGCTTGCCCCAGCCAAAATAAATCTAATATTTGTGAGGGTATTAAAAAAACAGAAAATAAACTTTTAAAAAAATTAAAATTAAAAGAAATATCAAAATTAATCAATAATTATGAACTAGACAAAGCCTTAAATGAAATTTTTGCATTCATAGATATATGCAATGAATACGTCCAAAAAGAAAAACCTTGGAAAACGCATGACAAAAAAGTCCTGTTTCAACTAGTCGAAGCAATACGAGAAATAGCAAAGCTCCTTTCCCCCTTCATTCCAGAGTCTGCCGAAAAAATATCAAAGATTTTCAAATCCAACAATATCAAAAAAGCTCCAGTCCTCTTCGAAAAAATAGAAACCCCAAAGAGTAAACCAAACCTTAATAAATCTGAAGAACCCAAAGAAATTATGGAAGGAGTAACCACAATTAACTTTGAAGATTTCGAAAAGCTAGACCTAAGAGTAGCCGAAATTAAAAATGTAGAAGAAATCGAAGGCGCAGACAAACTCTACAAACTCTCAATCACCCTCGGCGACGAAGACCGAACAATCGTCGCAGGCATCAAACAATACTACACAAAAGAAGAATTACAGAACAAAAAAATAATAGTATTAACAAATCTCAAACCAAGAACGTTAAGAGGAATAGAATCACAAGGAATGTTATTAGCCGCATCAAGCAAAGACCACAAAACAGTATCATTAATTTCTCCAGACCAAGATATGGAACCTGGAAGTATTGTCGGATAATTATTTAACATTCTTTATTTTAACATACTTAATATACCCAGCCAATAACCTCTCAATCCTCCTCATCTCACCAACCTCTTTCCTCCCAGCCTCTTCATTAAAATATCCCAAATCAATTCCTGTTTCAACTTGCCCAACTACCTCTTTCAAACTTCCCATAGCATTATCCAAATAACCAGCAAAATTAACACTAGTCCTCTTCCCAGAACCCTCCTTAAAATTCAACTTAACACTTACAACCGCCCGCCGCATCTGACTCCCAAGCTCAAACTTCTCCCCAGCAGGAAGCCCATTAATAAAAACATAAACACGAGGAATCAAAGAACAAATCTTATTATACACCTCCAAATTATCAACCCTCCACATAACAAAACAATAACATCATCAATTAAAAAACTTCCCCTAACAAACAAGCCTCCACGAAGTGAGCTTTTCCATCTCTTCAGAGATGAACTTTTCCACGAAGTGAGCTTTTCCATCTTGAAAAGATGAGTCGCGAATTAATCAAATATTAAATATTCGCGACAAGAACCCCCGAGGTTCTTCAATCTTCTCCCCAGAAACCTTCCGAGCAATCTCATGATATTTTTTAGAAACTTTACTTTTCGGATGAGTATGCACAACCGCATCCCTTAAATTCAAAGCTTCCTTAACCGCCTTGTCCTCGGGAATAACCCCAATAATTTGAGCCTCAAGCATCGACTTAATAGAAGACAACGGCATTTCATAATTCGCATTACTATGACGAGTCACAATAATCCCATTAATTTCCTTCCCCATTTCCCGAGCAACCTTAACCGCTTTCAAAGCATCAGTTACCGCAGGCATTTCAGGATTAGTAACAATAATAATTTCATCAGCAGCCTCCAAAACCGCAATAACTTCCTCACCAAATCCAGCAGCGGAATCAATAATAACATAATCACAAAGCGTAGCCAATTCTTTAGCAATCTCAGGAATCTTCTTCGTATTAAATTTAGTCAATTCTTTAACAGACAAAGACGAAGGAACAATTTTCATCCCAGAAGAATGCTCATAAATAGCATCCTCTATATCAGCCTTTCCCTTCAAAACATGATTCAAAGTAACCGGAACAATCGGTGCCCCAAGTTGCAACCCAACATTCGGAGTATTTAAATTACAGTCAACAACAATAACTTCCTTCTTCAACTTATTAAGCGAAGCCCCCAAATTAATTGCAGTAGTAGTTTTACCAACTCCACCTTTCCCCGAATTTATAACAATTATTCTTGCCATTATTTTACTTTTATATTATGGTACTCTTCGAGCGCCATTATTTTTTATGTCTATTATTAACGGCACTTTTCAAGAACCATTTCAAACGAACGTGTAATTACCAGAAAAAATTGCTTTATAAATTTATCACTTCAATTTCCGAGAATCTTCTTAACCTCGACTATAAACTTTTCAACAACTTGATAATACTCATCAAGCTTATCCATATTAATATCAGTCGTCTTTACCGCATCAACAATTTTCAAATTAACACCTTTCCTAAATTCACCACTCCGACTCTTGTTTAAATCCGGAACTCTCTTAAAAAATATATAAAGCGGAACAACATCTTGTATAGAGGCATCTTTCTTAAAATATTTTTTAATAAATTCAATTCTTTGTTTAGGATTCGTAGGCATCTCAGGTATTTTCCCAGCTTCAACTTTATTATCCAAAATAGCGTCAAAACTAATTTCAATTAAACTTTTCCATCTTGCCAACAAATTCAAAATAACATCGCAAGTCTTCGTATACTTCAGACTCACATACAAAAGATGGTCAGCGCTAGTTTTTTCTTTAATAATTTCTTCAATCATTTTTCATTTCCGCAATTGAACAAATGGTTGTATGAAATATTTCAGATGTTTCTTCAATCATAATTCGATACCTTTTTGCGTAAAAAAACCAACGCAATAGACCTTTTTATACTTAACGCGAAACTTCGCCAAACGTAAGAACACCCTTTCCAACCGAACCAACAAATTCCCGAATCCTCGAAGCTGTCAAAACCCGATATTTCCCACGAA
>Ga0208905_1001865_pt1 | contig 10369 bp, 7 predicted proteins | sample AntAceMetag02UKS_FD_184776 | JGI IMG/M metagenome (GOLD analysis project Ga0208905, IMG submission 184776) | Saline lake microbial communities from Ace Lake, Antarctica - Antarctic Ace Lake Metagenome 02UKS (SPAdes) (version 2) | ecosystem: Environmental > Aquatic > Non-marine Saline and Alkaline...
GGTGAGGTCCTGTACAAAATAATCGGATATTTCGAGACCCTCTTCTACAACCAGGGTGCAAAGTATAGTTGTAACCACATCCATGGCCATTTTATAGAGTCCCTTGTCAATCTCTTCTTCAGAGACGATCTGGTGTTTATGATCGAAGGGCCTCGTGGAAAACTGAACCTGGGCCACGTTGTTTGCCTTTCGGTAGACCTCGATAAGGGTAAAAACCTCCACCCCCCAGTTTGTTGCGAAGTGCATCCGTTTTAAAAGACTCGTGTCGAAGACGACCTCTCCGGAGAGCTGATAGTTAAATGATAGAAGATAATCTATGATTCTCAAGAATTTGTCTTCGCCTGTTTCTGAAAATTTCCTCTTCAGTGCCATAAGGAGAGGATCGAGGAGAAGACGTTTTACACGGCCATACATGCGCCCGTCACTAATCCTGGAGTAGAAGGCCTTGGAAAATTCGTGATCGAGTACGATGACCGGATAGAAAATACGGTCGAGCTGTCTTCTGTGAAAGGTCCTGATGTCCGCATCTAGAACCCCGATGTACTGTGAGTTAAGTGCCTGGGCAATGCCGAAGGACATGAACATATTTCTGCCTTTGCCGGGCTGATCCGCCTTGAACCCCGCTTCTCCGAGCCTTTTGTAAAGGCCCTTGAATTTTTTGCCATCATTGTGTTGAATGATATAATTCTTAATGCCGGCGTCCTTAAGGATGCGCGCAAGATCGAGAGATTCCGCGGACGATGCGCCGTCAAGACCGAATATGATTTTATAGAGATAGGTTATTCTGCTCAGCTGTTTGATGATATTTAAAAATACCGGCCTGTTCTCGGGCAGGGTAAATTCCGTTGCCAGTGTGGGAACGACCAGGGCAGGTCTTTTCCCTCTCGACTTTTGCCTCAGTTTTGGTCCCAGATCATCGGTTTTCTGTCCCAAGAGGTATAAGGTAGTTATTTTCGTGTGCTTCTGACTAAAGTTAAACATTGCCTACTTCCTCATACATCAGACTTCAAAGATCCTCAGTCCGGTTGTTGTACTGAAGGAGTAAAAATAATCAGAAGGTTGCCCGCATTGTGTCTTCGAGTACGCCTTCAACACACTTTTGTATATCCTCAAGACCTTGTTTGCTTGTGGACTCGAAACGAAGGACTAAAACGGGTTGTGTATTTGAGGCCCTTACGAGTCCCCACCCGTTTTCGAATTGAACCCTGGCACCGTCGATGTCATTGACGGTGTAATTTTTTTTAAAATAATCCCTTATCTTGTCAACGATATGAAACTTCATACTGTCGGAACAATCGACCCTGATCTCAGGAGTACTGAATGTTTCGGGGACATCTGAAAGAAGTGTGCTCAGCTTTTCGCCCGTTTCGGAGAGGATCTCGAGGAGTCTGGCAGTGGCGTAGATCGCGTCATCGTAGCCGAAGTATCTGTCGGCGAAGAAGAGGTGACCGCTCATCTCTCCGGCCAGAAGAGCATTTTCCTCTTTCATCTTGCTTTTGATAAGCGAATGACCCGCCTTCCACATAATCGGGCGGCCGCCGTTTTTCTCAATATCATCATAAAGCGTTTGGGAGCATTTTACTTCACCGATTATTGCCGCACCGGGACTTTTCTTCAGAATGAAGCGTGAAAAGAGAAGAAGGAGCTCGTCACCCCAGAGGATATCTCCCTTATCCGTTATGACACCGATCCTGTCGGCATCACCGTCAAAGGCTATCCCCACATCTGCCTTTTTCTCCTTTACCAGCCGTATTATATCCTTCAGGTTTTCTGTCACCGTGGGATCGGGAAAGTGATTTGGGAATGTGCCGTCCATATCACAATAGAGAGGGGTTACGGAGCAGTTGAATCGCTCCAGAAGGGGAAGGGCAAAAAAACCTCCAACACCGTTTCCTGCATCAAGAATGACGTTCAAACCATCCCTGATCTTTACATTATTATAGAGGTAGTCTCTGTATTCTTCTGCGATGGAACATTCCTGTATCTTTCCATTGCCAGAGGGGAAAGTGCCCACTTCTATGATCTTCCTCAGTTCCTGTATCTCTTTGCCATATATTGTGTCGGGGCCGATGCATATCTTGAAGCCGTTAAAATCGGGAGGATTATGGCTTCCCGTCACCATTACGCCTCCACCGGTTTTCAGGTGCCTGATAGAAAAGTAGAGCATGGGGGTGGCGCATAGTCCTATGTCGATTACATCGATGCCGACTGACGTTATTCCCTCTGCGATTGCAATTCCATAGTCTTCAGAGGAAAGCCGGCAATCCCTTCCTATCGTCATGGTCGCGACGCCGTGACCCTTCCCGTAGGCTCCTATGGCCTTCCCGAGTTTGTAGACAAAATCGTGATCGAGGTCTTTTCCCACGACCCCCCGTACATCATACTCCCTGAAGACTTCCGGATTCATCGCAACACCGCTCCCTTAATATGAATTATGAACGGATGATATCATAGCAGGCTATTTTAAACAAGAAAGCGATATATGTTTGACAGTCCTCCGGCCACGTGTTAAGCTAACCTTTTATTAAAGAAAATAGCGGGGAGGTTTCAAAATGGCATGGAATGATGATGAGGGGAGCCCCTGGGGCAACAAACAGCCCCCTGACCTTAAAGAGATCGTAGATAAGATCAAAAAGGCTCTTCCTTTCAAGATCCCCTTTGGGGAAAAGCACGGTCTCATACCGGTTATAATAGCAGTCATATTTATATTCTGGCTTGCATCGGGAATCTTCTTTGTCGCACCCGATGAGTCAGGCGTCGTTAAAAGATTCGGAAAGGCCGTCAGATCAACGACGCCTGGACCTCACTACCATCTTCCTTCTCCAATCGAAACGGTACTTAAACCGAAGGTGACCCAGGTGAAGAGAATTGAGATAGGATTCAGGACCATTGGTGACAGGCAGATGGGTAAGCTGAGAGCGGTGCCTGACGAAAGCCTGATGCTTACCAGATCTGAAAATATCGTTAATCTGACCTTTATCGTCCAATACAAGATAAAAGATGCCATGCAGTATCTCTTCAACATAAAAAATCAGGATAAGACGGTAAAGGATGCTGCTGAGGCTGCCATGAGACAGACCGTCGGTGATAATGAAATAGATGATATTTTAACGACGGGAAAATATCAGGTTCAGCAGGATACGAAGGAAATTCTTCAGGATATACTTGACGGTTATAGTGCCGGAATACATATCGTCGCGGTACAGCTCCAGGATGTCCATCCACCCGATCAGGTAATGGCCGCCTTCAAGGACGTCGCAAGTGCAAAAGAAGACAAGGCAAAGATGGTCAACGAGGCCCATGGATACCGAAACGAAATACTTCCACGGTCAAAGGGAAAGTCGTCACAGATAGTAAATGACGCGATAGCCTATAAGGAATCGAAGATAATTTCAGCCGAGGGAGATGCAAGCCGGTTCCTGCAGGTGCTGGACCAGTACAGAGTTGCCAAAGACGTTACGGAGAAGAGGTTATATATCGAAATGATGGAAGAGATACTACCGACAATTGATAAGATTATTGTCGAAGGAAAGATAGGCGAAAATATGTTGCCCCACCTGCAACTGGATAAAAAAATAACCAATAATGTGAAACAGTAAATCGGAGGAGACAATGAAAATGAAGGGAAAAATATGGATCATAGTTGCTTTTCTTGTCATCCTTGCGATATCTCTTTCACTGTTTACTGTTGAGCAGACTGAACAGGCAATAGTAATACAGCTCGGGAAACCCTTTGGAGGCATTAATGAACCTGGCCTGCACATGAAGATACCCTTTGTGCAGGAAGTGGTATACTTCGAGAAGAGAATACTGGTTTATGATGCGTCACCAACGGAGATCCTCACAAGAGACAAGAAAAATCTCGTCGTCGACAATTACACAAAATGGAAGATCACCGATCCCCTTAGATTTTATACCACGGTGAAAAATGAAAGGGGTGCCCAGGCGCGGCTTGACGATATCGTCTACGCACAACTCAGGGTCGAGCTGGGACAGCACAATCTATCGAGCATCGTGTCAAAAACGAGAAGCGAGATTATGGAAACAGTCACAAAAAAATCGGCCGTTCGTGCAAAGGAATACGGCATAGAGGTTGTCGATGTCCGAATAAAGAGAGCGGATCTTCCGGAACAGAACGAGAAGCATGTCTTTGACAGGATGAGAGCGGAGCGGGAACGGCAGGCCAAACAGTATCGCTCTGAAGGCGAAGAGGAGTCAAAAAAGATAACGGCGAAGGCAGATATGGAAAGGACCATTATTCTGGCCAAGGCATACAAGGAATCGGAAACACTGAAAGGCGAGGGGGATGCGGAAGCGGTTAAGATCTATGCCGAAGCGTACCAGAAGGATATAAAGTTCTATGAATTCATCAGGAGTCTCGAGGCATATAAGAACTCGTTGAAGAAGAATACGAAAGTAATCTTCACTCCCGATGTCAAGTTTTTTAAGTATATCAAATAAATAAATTTATTTTTTTCTTGACTTTTTCTGTCGCTTAGTACAGAAAAGTTCCTAATGAGGAAGGAATACTAATGAGGACAGGTATTGTTTACGAGAGAGTTGGCGTGTTTTTTAGCTTCTTTAGCTTTTTTAAGGAGGTCTGCCTGACGCGCTCGTAAACTGAATTGCTAGTAAGAGCCGCGGGCGGACCGAAAGCGAAGCCCGCGGCTTTTTTTTGTTTGAAAGGCCGTGGATATACCACGGCCTTTTTTTATCCAATTTGTAAAAAAGGAGGAGGGAATTATGAAAAAAGCAATTTACGCTACAGTTATCATTCTGGTTGTTCTTTCAGTGGCAATGGTCTATCGTCATTTCACTATTGTTGAGGTCGTGCCCACAAAGGCCATAAAGGTGGGTGCAGCTATCAATCTTACCGGTCCGGCATCGACCTGGGGCCAGTTCCATGCCAAGGGTCAGCAGGATTATTTCCGTTATGTAAACGAAGTCAAAGGCGGTATTGATGGTGAGAAGATAGAAATGATACTCGTCGATACCATGTATAAGGTCACGGAAGCGGTCGCAGCTGTAAAAAAGTTTGCCGTCAGAGACAATGTGGATATGATAGCAACCTGGGGAGCCGGCGAAGGCCTTGCTGCAAAGCCGATTATTCAGCGTTACAAGATACCGACGATAAACTACTCGACAAGCTGGGAAATTCTTGAACCCCCCATTGCATATATGTACCTCCCTTTCGGCAGCTACCGCATGGACTGTTATGCGATTCTTGATTATATCAGTAAAATTCATACGGGAGATGCCCCGCCAAAGGTGGGACTTTTGACCTACAACAACGCCTATGGCCGATCGATACACGAACCGAGTAAAGAGTATGCAGAGAAGCACAATATAGAGATCGTGAGCATTGAAGAGTTCCCCGCAAAAACGGTGGACCTTACGACAGAACTGCTTCGGTTACGAAAATACGGTGCCGAATATATATTCATGCAGATGCTCCCTGCCGCAATTATAACAACACTGAAAAGTGCTGACAGGATAAACTATGAGCCTGAGTTCTTCGGGACATGGACCTCTACCGATCCCGACTTCTTCCGTATGGGAGAGGGGCTTATTCGTGACCGCCTTCGGATCCAGTTCCCGGGCGGACTGCCTGTCGATAAATCGGAAGGAATCAAGGTGATGGAAGAGCTCTGGAAGCGATACAAAACGGTGGACGATTTCGATGCGTCCTACTGGGAGGGGATCTCCGTCGCCATGATTATGGAGAAGGCCTTCATCACTGCCAAGAAGAAGTATGGGAAGGTAACGCGAGAAACTATCAACATGGCAATGGAGTCATTCAGGGACGAAAACCTTGGTGGAATGTTACCAGACATAAGCTATTCAGAAACAAATCATGAGGGTTCTTTCAAGGGAAGAATCGTTCAGGTCCATGAAGATGGAAGGTTTGTACCCCTTACCAATTTCTTCGTGCCGGGAAAAGATGAGATAAGGATTGTGAATTAGACGATGAAGGCATTTCGTGGCAGGCCGGGAATATTTGATTCGGTTTCGGTAAATGAGAGTAGGGCGGAGCTTGATGTGAGCGATCTATCCCTGAGTTTCGGAGGTGTGATGGCTCTCGGCAACGTCAGTCTCTCTGTAAAGACGGGTGAGTTACTTGCGGTAATCGGGCCGAATGGTGCGGGGAAAACGAGCCTCCTTAATTGTCTCACGGGATATTACAGGCCGCAGAAGGGAACCGTTATATTTAACGGAAAGGATATAACCCATCTCCATACTCATGAACTGGTTAAGGAAGGTATCGGGAGAACCTTCCAGAATATTGAACTCTTCCCGGGGATGACGGTCCTTTCCAATATGCTCCTGGCCCGCCATATACATTGTAAATACCGGCTTGGGGCGGCCCTTGCTTTTTTACCTTCGGTGCGCCGTGAAGAGGTAGAGCACCGCCTGGTGGTGGAGGAAATCATAGATTTTCTCGAGATGCAGGCGATACGGAAGAAACCGGTGGGATCATTGCCATACGGATTGCGAAAAAGGGTGGAATTGGGAAGAGCCCTGGCGCTCAAACCAAAGCTCCTGGTCCTTGATGAACCCTTCGCGGGCATGACGCTTGAGGAAAAAGAAGATATGGTCCGTTTCCTTGTGGAGATGAATGAGGAATGGAAACAAACAATGATACTCGTTGAGCACGATATGTCCATAGTAATGAGTATCTCCAAACGCATTGTAGCGCTTAATTTTGGAGAAAAACTGGCGGAGGGGAGTCCCGACGTGATCCAGAACAATCCCGAAGTTATCAAGGCGTACCTGGGAGAGGAAGCGGTGATATAGTGGGGGCAGTTGAAACGGGAAATCAAATGAAAGATACTGTGTCGTCGGAGTCAGGTAGATATACGCTGCCTCAAATTCTCGCAAGAAACGCTGCGAGTGCTGTTGGAAAACATGCGGCAATCCGGGAAAAGGCATACGGGATATGGCAGACCTATTCCTGGGAAGAATATTTTCAGTTTTCCAGGTGGGTTGGATTGGGGCTCAAAAAACTCGGTCTTAAAAGGGGAGAAAACGTAGGAATCGTTACGGATAATCACCCTGAATGGCTTTTTAGCGGGCTCGGGGTGCAGGCGGTCGGAGGAATTACTCTCAACCTCTTTACTTCGGCGATAAGCGATGAGCTTGCCGATACACTGAACCGGATCGGGGCGACCTATGTGATCGCCCAGGACCAGGAACAGGTGGACAAGCTTCTGGAGAAGCGTGAGAGGCTTTCCCATATACGCAAGGTTATCTATATCGATCAGACGGGAATGAGATCATATCGTGACGATACATGGCTCATGAGTTTTGCCAAATTGCTTGAGACAGGCAAAGATGTGGAGGGCGCAAAACCAGCCCTCTTCGACGATGAGTTATGGAAGGGGAAAAAGAACGACATTGCGATCATGATCATGACCTCGGGAACGACAGGTTTATCCAAACTCGCAATGCTCTCACACAGCAATTTTACGGATATAGGAGGCAAATGGATTGAATCGGCTCCGGTGAATGCCGAGGCAAACTGGCTATCTATATCACCGCCGGCGTGGATTGTCGATCAGATGTGGGGCATGGGTGTGGCACTTATGGGAAAAATGACGATGAATTTTCCTGAGACGCCGGAGACCATTCAGGAGGATTTCAGAGAACTGGGACCGAATACGATAATAACATCGTCGAGATTCTGGGAGGATCTTGCATCGACTATCCGGGTAAAGATGGACGATGCCGGTTTTGTCAAGCGCAGACTTTTTGAACTCTCCGAAAAGATAGGGGGGGACGTCGCCGATCTCGAATCTCAGAATATCAGTGTTCCATTTCATCAGAAAGTCTTGCGGGAGATAGCATCTATTATTATTTTTCGCCCACTTCTCGATCGGATTGGTTGTGCACGCCTTAAAAGCGCTTACACGGGGGGACATCCCATAAGTCCCGATGTGATACGGTTTTTCAGGTCCATGGGACTGAACCTCAAGCAGTGTTATGGGCTTACGGAAGCGGGAGGCATATTTCAGGTTCAGCCCGATGGAGAGGTGAAGCCAGAAACAGTGGGAAGGCCGCTGCCGAGAACAGAGGTGATGATCTCCGAAGATCAGGAGGTGCTCCTCGCGAGCGGTTCGGTATTCAGGGGCTATTACAACGATTTCGAGGCAACGGAATCGGCCTTCAGCAGGGGTTGGCTGAAGACAGGCGATGCGGGATATCTCGATGAGGACGGTCATCTCGTCATAATAGGGCGAAAGGAAGAGATCATACGAAACAAGGACGGGAGTGCTTTTTCCCCCGACTTTATCGAGACACGCCTTAAATTCAGCCCCTATATAAAAGAGGCGGTGATATTCGGGGAAAGCCGGCCCTACATATCGGCCCTTATAAACATCGATATGGGGAATGTGGGTAACTGGGCCGAGGAGCGAATGATACCCTATACCACCTATACGGACCTCTCCCAGAGGCATGAAGTGGAAGGTCTGATAAAAGGTGAGATTGAACAGGTAAACGAGAGGCTTCCTGATCCCATGAAAATACGCAATTTCATCCTCCTTTACAAACTGTTGGATGCCGATGATGAAGAACTGACGAGGACGGGCAAGGTAAGGAGGCGATTCGTTTATGGTCTCTATATTAAGCTCATCGAGGCCATGTACACCGGCGAGAAGGAGTTGGAGGTCAAAGGTACGGTGAGGTACAGGGACGGACAGGTGAACACCATCGAAACGAAAGTAAGAATACTGAGTCTCTATGAGGGAAGGGTCGGATAATGGAATTTTTTGTGCAACTCCTGGTGAACGGAATAAGTATCGGTTTTCTTTACGGCATGGCGGCCATGGGATTTGTCATGATATTCAAGTCCTCAAGCGTACTGAATTTTGCCCATGGAGAACTCTTGGCTTTCGGGGCCTTTATTTTTTTGACCATGGTTACCTGGGCGGGACTTCCTGTCTATGCCGCCTTTCTTGTTTCTCTCACGGGATGCTTCCTTATGGGGTTCGTAATCGAGCGCCTCTTTTTACGACCACTTATCGGTGAACCCCTTATTTACGTTATCATGCTAACTGTGGGGCTGGCAGCAATTTTCAAGGGCCTGATGCTCCTCATATGGGGAGGAAACCTCTATATCTATCCCGATTTTCTTCCTGCGAATCTTTCGATTGAGTGGGGTGGCATAAATATACCCCCAGTTTATGTTCTCTCGACTATGATCGGTCTTTTGTTCCTGGTAATTCTGGGGCTCTTTTTCAAGTATTCTTCACAGGGCATCTACATGAGATCTGTTGCAGACAATCAAACTGCTGCCCTTTCACTGGGTGTTCATGTGAGGGGGGTTTTTGCGCTTTCCTGGGCCATTGCGGCACTGGTCGCGGGAATGAGTGGCATCGTGCTCGGTATTATCAACGGCATCAATGTCCACGATCTTTCATCGGTTGGCCTCAAGGTTTTCCCCGTGGTCATTCTCGGAGGGCTCGACAGTATCGGTGGTGCCATTATAGGCGGTCTCATTATCGGACTCCTTGAAACATTCACGGGGGGGTATATTTCTCCATCATTGAGGGATGTTGTACCCTATATTGTGCTCGTTTTCATATTGTTAATAAGGCCCTACGGCCTTTTTGGACTGGTAGAGATTGAAAGGGTTTAAGAGGTAGTAAAGATAATGAAACTTCAGTTGCATCCCTGCGGCAATTTTAAGGAACGGTACGAAGATGAACTGACCATTTTCGAGACGGACTATGGTCGTCTCTGGCTGGCCATAGGACTTTCGATGCTCTTCGGAGCGGTTCCATTCGCCAGCGGACCGTACCTCCTTTATGTCCTTAATATTATCGCCATCACTTCCATAGCCGCAATAGGACTCAACATACTCATCGGGTTTACCGGTCAGATCTCGCTCGGGCATGGAGCATTTTTCGGTGTAGGGGCCTACGCTGCTGCCATACTTGCCACGCAGGTGCATTTCCCCTTCCTGGTGGCACTTCCGGCGGCGGGACTTATAACGGCAATTGTGGGAATGATATTCGGAATACCTTCGGGACGGCTGAAGGGCCTCTATCTTACGATTGCAACGCTGGCGGGACAATTTATTATCGAATATGTGCTCATACACTGGGACAGTCTCACAAAAGGGACAAGGGGAATCGTGCTTCCCCCTGTTTCCATATTCGGTATGGAAATTATCGATGAGCGACAATATTTCTATGTGACATTCGCAAGCCTTGTTCTGATGACGCTGATAGCGGTAAATATTGTAAGGACCAGGTACGGACGGGCCTTCATTGCAATCAGAGACAATGATCGTGCTGCAGAGGGCATGGGGATACCCATATTCCAGTATAAACTCCTTTCTTTCGGCATAAGCTCATTTTACGCAGGG
>Ga0208905_1001871_pt1 | contig 10351 bp, 8 predicted proteins | sample AntAceMetag02UKS_FD_184776 | JGI IMG/M metagenome (GOLD analysis project Ga0208905, IMG submission 184776) | Saline lake microbial communities from Ace Lake, Antarctica - Antarctic Ace Lake Metagenome 02UKS (SPAdes) (version 2) | ecosystem: Environmental > Aquatic > Non-marine Saline and Alkaline...
TGGTCAACCGGCTGCTCGATCACAGCCGGATCACTCTCTGTCCTCTCCTCCCCGGCTACTGGGCCGCAGAGGGTTTCATCCAGGCGGGGAGAGGACGCGTCAGCAGGTCGCTCGGCTTTCTCTCCGTCCTGGCGGTCAATGTGCTCTTTGCCTGGCAGATCGTAGAACTGACGGCACAACGATACTATTTCACAAACCGGTCCCTCTATCGCAGCCGGGGGGGGAGGAGGAGGAGGAGGAAGAAGTGCCTAAAGTGCGCTAAAGTGCCTTCCTCCGTCGCTAAAGCTATGGCGGATGAAAAAGTTGAAAGTTGTCGCTTCGCCCGGCAAAAGAGCATTAGGGGCCGGGAGAAGCTAACTGGCAAAGCGGCAACTTTAGGCACTTCTCCGCCGGAGGCGGATCAGCCTCTGGCTGAAAACTTTAGGCACTTTAGGCACTTCTTCCCCCCCCTCCCCTCACCCGTCCGGGCCCTCCTGATCAAGGATGTTAAGGTCTTCTTCCGGGATCCGGCTCAGTGGCTCCAGACGGTGATACTTTTCGGCCTACTGGCAATCTACATCATCAATATCAAGAACATGCCCCGGAACGTCTATCAGCCGTTCTGGAAGAACCTGATCACCTTTTTCAACCTGGGGGCCACCGCACTGATCCTGGCCACGCTGACCACGCGGTTCATCTATCCCTCTTTCAGCCTGGAGGGAAGAACCTTCTGGGTGCTGGGACTGGCGCCGATACCACGGCGGACCATCTTCCGGGCCAGGTTCTGGAGCAGCGTAGCCGGGGCGCTTCTGGTAACAGAAGCGCTGATGCTTCTTTCCAACCACATCCTGGAAGTTCCCGGGCCGTTGACCCTGGTCACCTGCGGGACGCTCATCCTGATGGCGGGGGTCCTGGTCAGCTTGGCGCTCGGGCTGGGGGCAATCTTCCCCGACTTCTTGCAGGACAACCCGGCCCGGATCGCGTCGGGTTTCGGCGGCACCCTCACCCTGGTTCTCAGCCTGATCTATATCTCCATCGTGGTCGGGGCACTCGCATTGGCCTGGCACCTGCGGACAAGCGATCCGGCCGGGGAACAGCTCCTTCTCTTCCCTGCGACCGGCGCGTTCGTCCTGGTCCTCTCTTTGGCGGGAATCTGGCTGCCGTGTCGGTTCGGAATCCGGGCCCTGGAGAAATTCGAGTTATGAAGTGAGCCGATTTAGCTTCAGCTCACTTCAGTCACTTCAACTCACTTCCACCCTGTCTCCCCTTCTCTATCTCCTCCAATCCTATCCGCGCCTGGTACGACTCGGGGTTCAGTTTCAGGGCCTTCCGGAACTTGAATTTTCCCACAAGTTCTGCTGACGAGACAGAAATTCACGCGGTATGAAAGTCGAAAAAGTTAAAAAAAGATGGTCGGAAGGCGAAAAGGATGATAATCTTGGAGATTCTTTTATTTAAGATGATGGATGAAAAAGAACATTTTACCCGCCTGCTCCGGGAGAAAGGCCATATATGGTGGGGTGCCCAAACCCCGGCCGGCCGTCGGCGAAATGAAAAGAAAGTCGAATTGTTTCAAAAGCTGCTGCGTCCCGGTAAGGGGGAATTGCTCCTCGAAGTGGGTTGCGGGACGGGGGAATATACCGGCCGGATCGTTAGCCGGGGCTTCCGCGTCGTCGCTTTCGATCTGACCGAGGTTTGCGTGATGGAAGCTTGCCGTAGTGTAGGAGAGGCGGAGAACTGTCATTTCAGCGTGGCCGATAGTTCCCGGATCCCGTTTAGGGAAAACGTATTCGACATCTGTCTGGGCGTTTCCATTCTTCATCACGTAAATGTCAAACGAACCTGGGCGGAGATAGTCAGGGTTTGCAAAAATGGGGCGAGGTTTTTCTTTTCCGAGCCCAATCTGCTCAACCCGCAGGTATTGCTGGAGAAGAAGATACCGTGGCTGAAAAAAAAGCTGGAGGATTCCCCCCGCGAGACGGCATTTATCAGGTGGAGACTCCAGAAAACCCTTCGTGATTTTGCCGGGACCGAGGTCAGGGTGGAAAACATTGATTTTATCCACCCTTTAACCCCCGTGGGGGGGCTGAAGACCGTTGAAAGAATCAGTGATATCCTGGAAAGAATTCCGGTGTTAAAAGAAATTTCCGGCTCGCTGGCGATCTACGGGACAATACATAAATAAATTGCCGGTTAATCCGCAAACATCGAGCGATCCTCCGCCAACTCAGAATAATGACCTCTTTGGCAAACAAGTCCATCACCGTCACCGGCGGAGCCGGATTTCTCGGTACCCATCTTTGCCGGAATCTCCAGCAGAGGGGAGCAAACATATTTGTACCGAAAAGCGAGGACTATGACCTGAGAGAAAAATCCGCCATTCTCAGGATGTTGCATGATTCTAAGCCTGAGATTATTATCCACCTGGCCGCGGTCGTCGGCGGGATCGGGGCCAACCGCGAGCATCCGGGAAGATTCTTCTACGACAACACTGTCATGGGGATCCAGATCATTGAGGAAGCCCGGCGGTTCGGGGTAGGGAAAATGGTCATCATCGGGACGGTTTGCGCCTATCCGAAGTTTACTCCTATACCTTTTCAAGAGGAAAATCTCTGGGAAGGGTATCCGGAAGAGACCAATGCTCCTTACGGCCTCGCGAAACAAATACTTTTGGTCCAATCTCAGGCTTACCATCAGGAATACGGATTCAACTTCATCTACCTTCTTCCTACGAACCTGTACGGGCCGGGGGATACGTTTGATCCTCATACTTCCCATGTCATTCCCGCCCTGATCAAAAAGTTCGTCGAGGCCGGAGAACAGCGCCGGAAAGAAGTCGTAATATGGGGAACCGGAAGAGCCAGCCGCGACTTCCTTTTCGTGGAAGACGGGGCGGAAGGAATAGCTCTCGCCACCGAGAAATACCACCGGCCCGACCCGGTAAATCTCGGATCAGCCCATGAAATCTCAATCCGAACTCTCGCCGAGAAAATCAGGGAACTGACCGGCTTTCCCGGCGGAATTGTCTGGGATACAACAAAACCGGACGGCCAACCCCGCCGCTGTCTGGATACCTCCCGGGCTGAAAAAGCTTTCGGGTTCAAGGCAAAAGTGGATCTCGATACCGGCCTGCGAAAAACCATTGACTGGTATCTGGCTCAAAGAGGCCGAGAGCGCCATGGAAAATGATAAGATTGAGGAATACTTCGATTCAATTGCGGATAGCCGGGACCACTGGCTCGAAAAAAACCGCTACTACTACGAGCAGATTAACCAGCTGGCGCGATTTATCGTCCCCCCCGACTCCCGGGTCCTAGAACTCGGCTGCGGGACCGGCAATCTTCTCCACGCCGTTCGTCCGGCTTACGGCGTGGGGGTTGACATCAGCGGGCGGATGATCGAAATCGCCAGGAAGAAGTATCCCCGGTATTTATTTATCCACTCCAGCATCGAGAAGCTCAAACTTGATGAGGAATTCGAATACATAATTATTTCCGACACCCTGAATACCGTTTACGATGTCCAGGCTGTGCTGAACAAAATCCGCGATCTTACCTCCCCTCGCGCCAGAGTTTTGATAACCACCTTCAATTACCTCTGGCATCCGGTCATAAAACTTGCGACAGCGATCAACCAGCGGATGCCGCAACCCGTTCCCAGTTGGTTATCGCAGTTCGATATTGAAAACCTCTGCGAACTCGCCGACCTGGAAACCGTCAGTGCAGGGAACCGTATTCTACTTCCCAAGAAAGTCTTATTTATGTCCGACTGCGTCAATAGATACATCGCGCAGTTGCCCCTTGTCAACAGGATCTGCCTGGTCCACTACCGGGTAGTCAAAAAAAGGAGCGTTACCCCGGAAGAGACGGCGCGAAACCGCTTTTCCTGCTCGGTGGTAATTCCAGCCCGAAATGAGAAAGGGAACATCGAGAACGTCTTGAAGCGGCTTCCCAGACTGGGTAAGAGTACGGAGGTTATCTTTGTGGAAGGCCATTCAGAAGACGGCACCTGGGAGGAAATCAATCGGGTGGCCGAAGATTACCGAGGGAAATGGGAGATACAGTTCATGAAGCAGGATGGGGAAGGGAAAGGCGACGCGGTTCGGAAAGGATTTTCCGCCGCCCGCGGGGACATCCTGATGATCCTCGACGCCGATCTCTCCGTTTCCCCCGAAGATCTGTCGAAATTTTATGTGGCAATCGCGACCGGCAAAGGCGAGTTCCTTAACGGGTCGCGGTTGGTGTATCCCCTGGAAAAAAAGGCCATGAACTTTTTAAACATCATTGGGAACAAGGTATTCAGCATTCTCTTTACCTATCTCCTCGGGAGAAAGTTGAAGGATACTTTATGCGGGACCAAAGTTCTTTTCCGGGAGGATTACGAAAAAATCACCCGGAACCGGGCCTACTTCGGGGATTTCGATCCATTTGGAGACTACGACCTGATCTTCGGAGCTGTGAAACAGAATCTCAAGATTGTCGAGATCCCGGTCCGGTACAAAAGCAGAACTTATGGGACTACTAATATCCGGAGGTTTAATGACGGGTGGCTTTTATTTAAGATGTGCTTATTTGCCGCCAGGAAAATCAAATTTTTTTAGTAGTTATACCCCTTCCTTCGTGGTTGCCTTCTTAGGGCAAGAAAGAGATTACCCTGCATCGGTTAGGAATTGGAGATATAGTAGGCCATGAACAGGACGAAGAGGCCAAAAACTATAAAGATCACTCCCACCGAGATCCGGTATTTCATCGTCTTGTCATCGGTTGAGACAATCTGGTTAAAAAGAGCGCTTAATTTAATCAGCGTCCCGGGGGTAATCAGATACATGATTCCCGTTAGGAGCGCGATAATACCAACTAAAATAAATGCTGTCATCTCATCCGGTTCCTTTTGTTAGCCTTGGTTAATTTCCGTCCTTCAAAATTTCCTTGATTGTCTTCCTTCTCTTCATCTTCACTCTCTTCCTCATCCTTATCTTCCCCGCTTTCGTCTCCATCTTCCGAGTTTAGAGATTCGAGATCCGCCTTGCTCTTATAAAGGTACGGCCGCAGATCTTCATTTTCTATATATCGGATATCCTCAAGAGCATCGGGAGGGGACTTATCCAGCATAATCTTCTCGTAGTTAGAGAGTTCTATATCCTCCGTAACTATCCTGGCGGTTATGAAAATTAAAAGGTTTGTTTTTTTCAGCTGTGTGTGCTCTTCCTTGAAGAGGTAACCAAGGATCGGAATATCACCCAGGAGAGGAATCTTATCCTCCTCGTCAACAGTATAACTTGATATCAACCCGGCAATTACGATAGTATCGCCATCGTTGATGGTGACATTAGTATCCGCCTCGCGGATATTAATAATAGGGTAACTGCTATAGACCTGGTTTCCCGAGTTATCCACCGAGTAAGCGAATCCGGATTGCTTGCTTACCGCTGGGTGAATGATCATGTTTATGCGGTCCCCTTCTCCCTCTTCCTTGGCCCGAACCTGGGGGATCACCTTCAAGGTTATGCCAATCTCCTTCCATTCATCCACTGAAGTTCCTCCGACCGAGCCACCGCCATCGCTTCCAACCTCGGTCGTTAGTATTGGGTACCGCTCACCGACAAATATCTTAGCAGCATAGTTCTCGTGGACTATGATCCTGGGGTTGGAGAGGATAACGATATTCGAGTCGGTCTTCATCGCACTCAGCATCAGGCTGAAATCCGCCGCGCCCAGTATCGCTGAGTAGGCCTGCCCGGAAGTAGTCAGATTGGTTAGTGTGTTAGAGATATTATTGACATACTTATCAATGATTGTATTTGTGTCGGTATTATCATAACCCTGCTTTTCGAAATAATCATGCACTTTTGATACTTCGAAATCGCGCGACTGGGAAGGTCCGGTATTACCATCTATTCCCCACTTTGATGTATCTGTACTCTTGTATGTATATTCTTGTTCTCCTGAACCTGTGACTATATTCTCGATCTTGTCCTCATCACTCCAATCTATCGTGTTTACGGTTTTATTCTCTTTCTCTCTCTTGAATTCACGACCAAATGTTGCTTCCAGGTCGCCCGCACCAATCTGCCACTGGTCTAAAGCCTGGGTCCAGTTGATCCCGAGACGAAACTCCTTATCAACCGGAACTTCCAGGATTTTGGCATCGATCATAATCTGAGGCGGTCTCTGGTCGATTTTGTTGATTACCTTGTCAATCCGGTCCAGAACGGTCTGAATATCCTGGACGATCAGGAGCCGGGAGCGGGGGAAATCGGTGATAGCTTTCTCCGCTTCCTCCACGCCGAAAGATTCGGTCGCCTCAAATTCAAACCCGGTATACTGCTTGGTCTTCAGGACCATGACCTTCCCCCGACCGGGGCTGATCATCGGAGTAATCGCTTCTTTGGCGTCATTGGCGTCGATATATTTGAGTTTGAATATCTTCACTACCAATGGTTCAGCGGCTTCCTGGGCGGCTCTCTTTTTTGCCGCCTCAATCGCCTTCTGGGCGGCGGTAGCTTCCAGGGCGGCGGCGGCGGCATCTTCTTCCTGGATCTTCTCCATAGTGGTTATCCGAAGGATAGATCCGGAGATCCGGTAACCCAGCCCATGATCTACCAGGATCGTATCCAGAGCGTTGATGATCTTGACGTCATTAAAGTCAACCGTGACCTTTCCCTGAACCTCGGGAGCCAGTGTCACGTTAAAGCCATACGCCTTGGCCAGACTTCTCAGGACAATCCGGATATCCTCATCCACGAACTTCAGGCTGCCTCGTTGCTCCAATTGTTCCTTTAATGAAGGTTCTTCAGGTTCAGAGACTGCCTCGGGAATAGCTTTAACAGGTTCGTCTCCGGCGACCGAAACCTTCTCTACTTCAACGATAGTTTCTAATTTTACCGGCGGGGGCACATATTCAGCACCGGTATTCGCAGGAATAATCTCTTCTTCCAACCCGGTTGATCCAGCATCAAGAACCGGGATATCTATCGTTTCATCATCATTCTCTTTGTTGATGAGATCATTCCGTTCCCCGGTATCCCTCATCTCCTCTTTGATCTTCTCCATAGCCAGGATTATTTTCCTATCCATCTCAGTACCGGCATTGAGATTCCGAGGTATAAAAAAGCCCTCTACCAGCAAGAGCATAAAGATCAGAAGAACCGATCCGGATAACAATAGAACTGTAATTTTTTTCATAATATTATTCCTCGGGCATGGTAAGTATATATGACTGTCCATCTTTTTCCAATGTTATCCCATAATCTCCCACTTTAATCAGCAGGTATCCTTCAAACTCCTCCCCTACTCCAATAATCTCGCCGTTTATAGTCGCATTGCGACCGGGGATAACACCGGTAAGCTTAAAATCTTTCCAACTGGTAGAGAGCACATCACTATCTTTTACGATCGGAGCTCGAAATGGATCTCTCCCCCAGGCTTCATCGGCAATAGCCTCTTGCATCTGCACCAGCTTTGTATCTAAGACAGGTAGTTTTCCACTATCGGCTTTCTTCCCTGAGACAGCAACCGGAACCTCAACCGGTTGAATCGCCTGAGTCTCGGTCGTTTTAGGCGTGCTTTTCTTCTTCTGATCCGCGCCAGTACCGAGGCTATTATAGATCACAAATCCCAGAACCGGGACCAGGCAGGCGATCATAATCAATTCTTTTTTCTTTTTATCCACTATTTTTTCCTTTGGAAAAAATATTAACTTTTGATCAAAATTAAAAGTTCGTTTTATTACTCCCTGTTAGCCAGTAGCTATTGCAACACTACCTACGGTAAATAACCGAATCTCTTTGATTGACGGTTCAATATAGAGAATTTGTCATGTATCTTGGCAAGATTCAAGCAAAACGACTCAATTTGGACAGAAACCTTACTTGGGGAACCGTACTGTCCCTCAATAAAGGGACACCCCTGGTCAACACTCTCTGTAATTTGCCCCGCTCTTTACGGGGCCGAAGCAAGGAAAGCGGCCATCTCCTCCCTTGGAGTTCTCCAGCCAAGACACTTGCGAGGTCGATCGTTAAGAAAGCGGTCAATCCTCCTGAGCGCACTGTCATCTATTCGCAAAAACGAAGATCGCTTCGGATGCAGCCTGCGAATCAGTCCGTTGGTGTTTTCGTTCGTCCCCCGTTCCCAAGAGTGGTAGGGCCTGGCAAAATAAACAGCCACACCCGTATCTCGTTCAAGAACCTCGTGCCGAGCGAACTCCTTGCCATTGTCCAGCGTCACCGTCCCCTTGAGTACTTCAGGCAGCGGATTCAACAGATCCGTTATCGACTCAATAACCTCCTTTGTCTCCTTGCTGAACACACGATCTGTAAGCGTAAATCGGGTTTTCCGCTCCACCAACGTTACCAGATGCCCCGTGCCTTGGGACCCGTTAATCAAATCACCTTCCCAATGACCCACAGTTTGTCGCAAATCCACCTCCGGTGGCCGCAAATCGATCATTTTCTGGTTCGGGATCCGGCCTCGACCCCGACCATCAACTTTCGGACAACGCCTCCGCCGTTTGCGGTGTGCTCGGGGAAGGTTCTTCCACAAATCCCCCCCCTTCTTATTGTCCAGATAAATATATTTGTAGATCGTCTCCTTGCAAACCGAGGGCCGTCCCTCCAGCTTGGCCCGGCCGCTGATCATCTCCGGTGTCCAGCCCTTTCTCAGACGTCTCTCCGCGTCCTCTCGGACTTCGTCAGTAAATCGCCTGGCGCCTCGTCTCCTTGCCCTCCATTGAGCCTTCTTATGCGCTTGCTTGGACCTATAACCTCGTTTACCGGTGTTCCGCGCAATCTCTCTACTTATACTGCTTACACATCGTCCCAGAAGTTTGCTAATCTTCCTTACTCCGCATCCTTCTCGGCGCCATTTATAAATCAGTCTACGTTCTTCAGCGCTCATACGTTTGTAAGTCATTATTCCGATCTCCTTTGTTGCTATAAAGAGATCGATAGCTTATCGTATGGGCGCTGCTTTTTCAGTTAATAGTGTTGCAATAGCCAGTAGCCTGCGGGCTCTATTTTATTCAGAACCGATTACTTTAGTTCTGGCCTCGTTCCCATGCCTCATACCAGGTATTTTTTCCTTTGGAAAAAATATTAACTTTTGACCAGCATTAAAAGTTCGTTTTATTACGCTATTTTATTTCCAACCGATTACTTTAGTTCTCGGCTTCGTTCCCTCGCTTTGCACCAGGTATTTTTTCCTTTGGAAAAAATATTAACTTTTGATCAGCATTAAAAGTTTGTTTAATTACTCTATTTTATTCAAAACCGATTACTTTAGTTCTCGGCCTCGTTTCCGCGCTTTGCACCAGGTATTTTTTCCTTTGGAAAAAATATTAACTTTTGATCAAAATTAAAAGTTCGTTTTATTACGCTATTTTATTTCCAACCGATTACTTTAGTTCTCGGCCTCAATCCCCACGCTTTGCACCAAAGCCTAGAAGCTAAAAAAGCCGGGCGAAAGCCATAACTTTAGGCACTTTAGCGCACTTTAGGCACTTTCAACTTCTTCAAAACGCACTTTAGGCACTTTCAACTTCTTCAAAACGCACTTTAGGCACTTCTTTTTACAAACCATTGGTTCTACTCAAGTAGGTAGTTAATTGCATCTCTACCCGGAGGTTTCCTTCTTCCCCCTTCCGGATTGCCGGTCCTCTATCATCCACGATAGCCAGACCGGAGATAGAGATAATTATCTGGGAGTTAACAATACGATCCAGGAACTCTCCCAGTATTTGATACGGACAATACGCGGATATCTTTATCTCATATTCTCGCAGAGCAGTCTCCTCATCTTTAACCAGAATTTCAGCGGTATCCCTTTTCGAGATATTAAACCCCTCTTTCCCGGCTGCATCCGTTATCGCCTGATAAACAAGCTCAATGGTCCTGGGATATTGGACTTCCAGCCGTTCTAACCTCTCACGGACATTCTTAATTTTAATCTGAATTTCCGGCAACATCTTTTGCTTCACCTGAACCTCGATGAGTTTCTTATCGAGTTCTTTCGCCTCTCTCTGTAATTGATCGAGTTTATTGGATTCCGGTGTATAGATAATAAACCAGAAGAGGACCAGGAGTAGTATAACCCCGATTAGAAGACCTAATGCTTTTTGGGTATAATTCATAAGTTAAGTTATAAGTGCCTAAAGTGCGCTAAAGTGCCTTTTGAAGAAGTTGAAAGTGCCTAAAGTGCACTAAAGTGCCTAAAGTTGTCGCTTTCGACTTGGCCTTTTTGGTTTTGAATTCTGGTCAAGCAAAATGCCTCAAGTTGTTCTCTTTCGACATCGATATATTTTATTAATAATTTATTAGTCCCAGCTTTTTCGGGACTAATAAATTAAAGTACAGCTGAAACTGAATGTTCCCCGATCA
>Ga0208905_1001877_pt1 | contig 10338 bp, 12 predicted proteins | sample AntAceMetag02UKS_FD_184776 | JGI IMG/M metagenome (GOLD analysis project Ga0208905, IMG submission 184776) | Saline lake microbial communities from Ace Lake, Antarctica - Antarctic Ace Lake Metagenome 02UKS (SPAdes) (version 2) | ecosystem: Environmental > Aquatic > Non-marine Saline and...
TTATCGATATTTACTCTTTTGTGGACTGTTGACTAATATATTAATGAAACCTGAAAATTAAGGTTTTTATTAAAAATCAATTTGCGAAGCTATATTCTTATTGTCAGCAAACATAATCAATTATTCGAAAATAATCAGTATCAACAGCCCTTATTATGTTCATACTGCCCGGGCTTATTATCGCTTTTTATATACATCTCTCCGATGGCCAACTTTTACCACAATTACAAAAAGTTTTTCATCTTCTATTGAGTAGACAATACGATAATTTCCCTGGCGGATACGATACTTTTCTTCATCGGACAGCTTTTCACATCCAAAAGGTCTTGGGTTTATAGAAAGTCTTATGATCCTACCAACAATTTTCTGTAAAACCTTTTTTGGTACCTTTTTAAGTTCTTTTTCTGCAGATGGTTTAATGTAAATTTTATATTTTACCACTCGATTTCAAATCTTTCAAAACATACTCAAAATCCAAATTTGGTTCGTTTAAACGATCTTCAAAGGCTTCTAAATCTTCAAAATCTTCAGCAAGTGAAATCTTAATTGCTTCATTTACTAAAGCTGAAATTGTTTTCGAAACCTGAGCGGACTTAATCTTCAATGCCCGGTGAAGTTGCGGATCAAGATAAATTGTCGATCTTTTTAGTGTTGATTCCATAGCTCAAATATATACAAAAACATTTTAACGTCATAATGTTTTACAGCTAAAATGCAAAAAAGATTATGCACCGTAAGACTTGGTATATTCTTTTATGATTACTTATGCTCCTTAACCCAGTTAACAAGTCCTTTCATATTGACTATATCCATGAGTTTTTCCGGCAGGGGGGCAAATGAGAATTGTTTTTCTTTTACTTTTATTTTTCCACCCAAAAAATCCACATTTATCCTATCCCCTTCCCTGTATGCATCAACTGCTTCAGGATGCACAATAAGAATAAGACCTTGGTTTATAGCCGACCGGTAGAATATCCTGTTTACTGATTTTACAATTATTGCCTTGATTCCAGCATATGCCAATCCAACAGAAGGATGTTCACGACTGCTGCCACACCCAAAGTTATCACCTGAGATGATCACATCTCCCTTCTGAACATTTTCCGAAAAAGCAGGATCAAAACCCTTAAAAAGATAAGGTTTAATAGCTTCAGCTTCTGAACTCAAAATATTGTATGTCAGGTTTCCTGCAAACATCTGGTCGGTATTCAGATTATCCACATCAGAGTAATTCCATACACCATTTATCCTTCTTGTTTCACCTTCTTTTATTTCGAGTGTTGAGCTTTGTTTTTTTGTATAAGGAAACTTGTCATCTGCTTTAGTTCCTCGCGGATCAGTTATCTCACCTTTAATAGCCGAACATGCAACTGCAGCAGGCGAAGCAAGGTATATTTCTGCGTTTTTATTACCCATTCGCCCAAGGAAATTCCTGTTTGCAGTTGAAATAACCTTGTATCCGTCGGCAGGTATCCCCTGCCCTGTTCCAAGACATGGTCCGCACGAGGGACTTAAAACATTAGCACCTGCTTTCACCAATTTAGTAATAATTCCCTCATCAATTGCCTGCAGATATATTTTTTCAGAAGCAGGGAGAACAAGCAACTGAAAACCTTCAGCTACTTTCTTTCCATCAAGTATATCAGCAGCTATCTTTAAATCCTCCAGGCGTCCATTTGTACATGTACCAATCAAACCCTGCTGAAGTTTGGTTCCCTGAACCTCAGAAAGAGCTTTCACATTATCGACATGATGCGGCACTGCCACAAGGGGAAATATTTCATCCAGGTTTATCTCCAGATCTTTTTCATAATAAGCACCTTCATCAGCCCAAATACCCTTAATCTCATCTTTCTTATAAAAACCGGCTAATATTTCATCAGGAGGAAAAACTGCATTCTTGGCTCCCATCTCAGATGCAAGGTTGGTAAGCGTCATTCGTTCTGAAATGGAAAGACTTTTTACTCCTTCGCCATGGTATTCGATCGACATGTAATTGGCACCTGCTGAACCGATTTTACCAATGATCCATAAAGAAATATCTTTTGCATAAACACCTTCCTTAAGTTTACCATGCAGGGTTATCTTAACAGATTCCGGTACACGGAACCATGTTTCCCCCCGTTTCCAGATACCGGCTGATTCGGTACGATCAATACCGGCAGCCAGAGCATTAAAAGCACCTGCAGTACAGGTATGGCTGTCACTGCCTACGATTATCATCCCGGGCTCTGCATGGTAAGACATTATCTGGTGGCATATACCCTTACCGGCGTCGTAAAATCTTTTTATACCCTGTTCTTTAACAATATCCCGTATATCCTGGTACTGAGTAGCCAGTTTAGCGCTGGTTGGAGGGGCATTATGGTCAAGGACCACCAGCATCTGACCGGGATCAGCTACTTTCCTGCCATCCATTTTCTGAAATGTTTTATATATAGAAGCAGTATTATCATGTGTAAGAACAATATCCGGTTTCCTGAACACAATAGAACCGGTTTTCGCACCAAGGATCTTTTCTACGAAAGTTTTTGGTTGCATAGATTATATGGTAATAATTTAGTAAATATGCGGCTCTTCACTTTATACTTTTTACTTTTGTCTTTTATCTTTCTTAAAACAAACCCCCGTTTTGATAAATTTCCATCTGCACATCTGAAAACAGATCTGTTTTTATTGATTTTTCGTTTTCCAGGTTCTTAATCATACCTGTCTCAAAGTTTACATGGATCTTATCACCATCTTTTATTTCCAGTTCACCCAGGGCTTCATATACCAAAATCGGGAAAGCGGCATTAATTGCATTCCGTTCATAGATAGCTCCGAATGATTGTGCAAGAATAACCTGTACACCCAACGATTTGAAACAATCCACTGCCTGCTGTCGTGAGCTTCCGCTACCAAAATTCTTGCCTGTAATAACAATATCACCTTCCTCTGCCTTGCCGGCAAAATCCTCATATCCTTCAAGGTTATCGAAGGTATATTGACCCATTTCAGTGAAGTCGGTAATTGTCAGATATTTATTATGAAAGATCATATCTGTATCTATATTGTCAAAATCTATCACCCAAACTCTGCCTTCCACACTTATTGGTTTATCAAATAACGACTTAGCCTCCTTTTTTGCTTTCTTTATTCTTTCCAGCTTCTCAGAAGGTTCAAAAACAGCCGGTTCGGCAGGTATTTTATCAGGAGTAGTTATATATCCTGCCACTGCTGAAGCAGCTACTACTGCAGGTGATGCAAGGTAAACTTCACCTTTCCCCTGCTTACCGGGGAAATTTCTGTTACCCGTACTTACGGTGATCTCTCCCGGTCCGTTCTGCCCAACCTGCCCTGCTGCACAACCGGCACATCCTGCATTTGAAACCAAAGCCCCAGCCTTTTTGAAAGTCAGGATAATCCCTTCCTCAAGGCATTGATCCCATACACTATTGGTTGACGGGACAATTTTAAGAACTACACCCGGAGCAACTTTTCTTCCTTCAAGCACTCCGGCGGCAGTCCTCATATCTTCTATTCTACCGTTAGTGCAACTGCCTAAAAATGCAGAGTCGATCTTCGTTTTCCCGGTCTTAGTAATATCCACAGTATCATGAGGTTTCCCGGGTTTTGAAACCCTTATAATAAACTTACTCACATCAATATTTATTACCTGATCGTATGCTGCATCTTTATCCGGACCGGTTACCAGAGGTTTTTTCCCCGACCGCTCTTTACAATATTGAATTATTTTTTCATTGGGTGGGAAAATAATATTTATAGCACCCATTTCCGTTGCCATCGAAGAGATAGTTATCCGGTCATCGAGAGATAAAGTTTCAATTGCTTCACCTGCCATCTCAATAGAATAGCCCAGTAATGTATTTGCCCCGAATTCAGACAGAAGATTCAGAACAATATCTTTAGCAAAAATCCCCTCCGGAAATTGCCCGGTCAGATTCAGCTTTACAGTAGAAGGAACCTTGAACCACACTTTTCCGGTACTCCATGCCACTGCTATATCACGATCGCCCATGCCCTGTCCAAAAGCACCTACAGCACCCAGAATATTGGCATGCGAATCGGTTGAAATAGCTGTGGTTCCCGGATAAACTAATCCTTCATCAATTATAAGATGTGTACCGATACCTGCATTAATATCATATACTTTTATCCCGTGCTCCCTTGCAAATACCCTGCATATCTGCTGGTTAGTCGCATATTTCTGGTCAGAACCCGTTGGGTTTGTATCAAATGTAAAAAAGGTTTTTGAAGGGTCATGTATATTCAGATCGTTCTCGTTTATATTCTTTACAACATTCGGACCACCGAAGTCTCTGGCAACTCTAACATCAATCTCCACATCGACAATATCTCCGGGTTTTACTTCATCTTTGCCTGAATGCATGGCAAGGATTTTCTCAGTCATTGTTAATCCCATAGGTTAAGTTAATTGGTTAATTGGTTAATTTGTTAATTGGCAATTTCTAATTTTTAATTTCTAATTTTTAATTAGTTATTGGTTAATTGGTTCATATTTTCAAAACCATTGCAGAGGCTCCACCTCCCCCGTTACATAATCCGGCAACTCCATATTTTGCATTATTTTGTTTTAATACATTTATCAATGTAACAACAATTCGCGCTCCTGAAGCACCTATGGGATGCCCCAGGGAAACAGCTCCTCCGTTAACATTAACCTTGTCACCGTTCAGGTCCAGTTCATTTAAAGTAGCGATCATAGCAACTGCGAATGCTTCATTTATTTCATAATAATCAACATCATCCTGTTTCAAACCGGCTTTTTTCAGGGCTTTATTAATTGCCTTTGCAGGAGCAGTTGTGAACCATTCGGGAGCATGTGCAAAATCGGCATAACCAATAATTCGTGCTATCGGTTTAATACCAAGCTCCTCAGACTTTTCAGGAGACATCAATACAACCGCAGCAGCGCTGTCATTTATAGTTGAAGCATTTGCAGCAGTTACCGTACCATCCTTTTCAAAGACCGGTTTTAATTTCGGTATCTTTTCAAAATTTGTTTTCGTAAATTCCTCATCCACGTCAACAATTACCGGATCACCTTTTCTTTGTTTGATCTCAACCGGCACAATTTCCTCCTTAAAAAGTCCTTTTTCCGTAGCTGCTGCAGATCGCCTGTACGACTCTTCGGCATATTTATCCTGTTCCTCGCGACTTATTTTCATATCCCGTGCACATAATTCTGCTGCACACCCCATATGATAATCATTATACACATCCCATAAGCCATCCTTGATCATTCCATCAATCAATATCGAATTTCCCAGTTTATGTCCGGTACGATAACCCGGCACATAGAAAGGTACATTAGACATGCTCTCCATGCCACCTGCAACAACAATATCATTATCACCGGTAAGTATTGATTGTACACCCAGCGTAATAGCTTTCATTCCTGAACTGCAAACCTTATTCACAGTAGTACATGGAATGCATTCCGGTAATCCTGCAAGAAGAGCAGCTTGCCTGGCAGGTGCCTGTCCAAGATTAGCTGGTAAAACATTTCCCATAAAAACTTCACTCACATCGCAGCCGTCAATTCCGGTTCTCTCCACTGCGTTTTTAATAACAATGGCACCTAAAGAGGTTGCACTTAAAGAAGACAATGAACCTCCGAAACTGCCAATTGGTGTACGGGCAGCTGAAATAATATAAACTTCTTTCTTTTCCATAAAATTTATTTTATTTTAATCTATTAGTTTAAGATTTTAATTTTCGGTTTTAATGTACAACTTATTTAAATAAATACAAACATTAATCACTCACCGGGTGACTTCGCGTCATCCGGTGAGTTTTTATATAGCAAAAGACAACATATCATATGCCAGGAAAACATTCTCAGGGAGTTCTTTCTGAATTTCCGAATGTTTGCCCATTGTATGACTGATATGGGTCAGGTATGCTTTATCAGGTGAAATCTCTTTAATAACAGCCAGCGCTTCGTCAAGATTAAAATGAGATATATGTTTCCGTTTATGCAAGGCATTAATCACCAGTATCCGCGTACCAGATATTTTCTTTTTCTCCTCATCCGGTATAAAATTCGCATCAGTGATATATGTAAAATCACCTATCCTGAAACCATAAATAGGAAGCCGGTAATGGTAAATACGTATGGGTATAATTTTCAACCTGCGTACATCTAAGATACTGTCATCAATAGTATGGAGGTTCATCTGTGGTATACCCGGATATTTCAATTCTGCAAAAACATAAGAGTATTCCCTTTTAACAGCTTCCAGTACTCTTTTTTCGGCGAAAATATCAATTGGCTGGCGTGACCTGAAATTGAATGGACGCACATCATCCATCCCGGCAATATGGTCCTTGTGCTCATGTGTCAACAGAATAGCATCTAACTTTTTTATCCCTGCACGTAGCATCTGCTGCCGGAAATCAGGCCCTGCATCAATAACAAAAGTAGCATCCTCCGATTCAATAAGTACTGACGTACGCAGTCGTTTATCCTTTGGATCATCCGACCGGCATGTATCGCAATCGCATGTAATAACCGGAACACCCTGAGAAGTACCTGTACCTAAAAAAGTAACTTTCATGTGAGCAAAGATAACCTGAATTATTGATGATAGGAACCTGCGACTGCATTTCATTTAAACATATACATAATTATCTTATTCAAAAAATTCCAAATGACAAGTACCAAATAACAAATAAATATCAAAACACAATGTTCAAAAAAACAAAAAAAGAAAGACGCAAAAACAATATATCGGCTGATTCTGTTTTGAATTTTTATTTTTTGGTAATTGGGATTTATTTGATTTTTGTTATTTGTTTTTTGTTATTTGTTAACATGGGGTTATTTTATACTATTTTTGTTGAAATTCAAAACAATGGAAGCTTCAATGTATTTGATACCGGCAAGCCTGGGAAGTGATAAAACAAATTATTTTCTACCTGATCTTGTTTTTAGTATTATTAATAAAATTGATTATTATATTGTTGAAAACGAACGAACTGCAAGAAGGTACCTGATCAAGTTAGGAATCAAGACTCCCATTGATGACCTCCAGTTCTATATCCTGGATAAACACACTGATCCAAATGAAAAAGTCAAATTCTTAGACCCTGCCAGGCATGGCAATAATATGGGTGTCATTTCTGAAGCAGGGACTCCGGGGGTTGCCGATCCGGGTGCAGATATTATTGAAATTGCCCACCGGGAAAACATCCGTGTAGTACCACTTGTCGGCCCCTCGTCCATCCTTCTAGCCCTGATGGCTTCAGGGTTAAATGGTCAGAATTTTGCCTTTACAGGGTATCTGCCAATTCAAAAAAATGAAAAAACACAAAAGATCAAACAGCTTGAGATGCGTTCAGGAAAAGAGAACCAGAGTCAGATATTTATGGAAACTCCTTACCGGAACCAGAAAATGCTGGATGATCTTTTTAAAACATGCTTACCTCAAACCCGTCTTTGCATTGCAACTGATATTACAATGGATAGTGAGTGCATAAAGACAAAAACAATTGCTGAGTGGAAAGCAAACCCGCCCGATATCCATAAACGCCCAACCATATTTATTCTCCAGGCATAACCAATTTACCTAACATCTACCAGCTCAACATCAAAAATAAGGATTGAGTAAGGAGGAATTGATTCTGATTCGGATGAACCATATCCTAATCCTGACGAGATAATAAGGGTTTCATATTGGTTAATTGGTTGATTGGTTAATTGGTTAATTGGTTAATTGGTTAATTGGTTAATTGGTTAATTGGTTAATTGGTTACTATTACTCATACCATCGTTCTATCGTTCTATCGTTCTATCGTATTATCGTTCTTCGACCCCTTGGACTTTTATTAGCTTCAAATTATATACCAATGAAGCATTCGGAGGTATCTTTTTTTGATCACCCGGAATACCATATGCCAGGTAAGGAGGTAGAATAAAAATCGCTTCAGCTCCCTCATTCAACAGAAGTATCCCCTCTTCAAGTCCCGATTCAACACCCCCTGATCCGATAGCGAATTGTTTCAGACCGGTCTGTTCGGATGAATAGCATATTGTACCATCCAATAGACTTATCTCATATTCAATAGTTGCTATCTTCCCCTTAACAGCATCAGGCCCTGTACCTTTCTCAATTATTTTATACCATAAACCCGATTTGGTTGTATCCATATCCCAGCCTCTTCTTTCAACATAATTTCCGATACGTTCAACCTCTTTTTGAATAATATACCTGTTTGTACTTAGTAAGGTTTCTTCATCAATTGCCGGCACTTTTTTATTTTGTTCAGGGGAATCTCTAAAACAGGAATTTAAAAAAACCTGAATAAGCAGGAGGAAAATTCCGTATTTATAAAAACTTACTTTCATTTCAGCTCTTTTGCATACCTGGGTAGAAGTGAACGAAATAATCTAAGAGTTTCTTCCATATTGGAATACAATTCACCTCCTGATGCATTCAAATGTCCGCCGCCATTAAAATGCTTTTTAGAAAAAAGATTAGTCGGGAAAGTTCCCTTTGATCTGAATGATATCTTAACATGATCGGGTTTCTCGATAAAAAGGGCGGAAAAACGAATACCTTTAATTGAGAGAGGATAATTAACAAATCCCTCTGTATCTCCCATTACAAAGCTGTACCTCTTCAATTCATCCATTGTAAGACTGATAAATGCAGTATTATATTCCGCGATCACCTCCATTTTCTCTTTCAGCACATATCCGAGTAATCTCATCCTGTTATCTGAATAATTATCATAAACAAGATTAAAAATCTCATCCTTATTAATTCCATAACCAAGCAACTCTGCAACCCTGGCATATGTTTCAGGATCGGATGAATTGAAACTAAAACAACCGGTATCTGTCAAAATACCAACAAAAAGTGAAGTTGCTATCTCCTTATCGATAATATCGGCTCCTCCAACAGATTTCATAAATTCATACAACAATTCGCAGGCTGAGCTAACCGATGTGTCAGAAATAATAATATCAGAAAACTTCTTCGGTTCGGGATGATGATCAATAAGGACTTTCATAGCACCTGATCTTTCATACCATTTTTCCATACCTTTAAGCCGGGATGGATCATTAAAATCGAGTGCAAAAATCAGATCAGCTTCAGAAAATTTACGTTCAATCAGTTCCTGCTCTTTTTCAAATATCAGGATATCTTCCACTCCCTTCATCCATTTAAGATACGCCGGACTTGAATCAGGTAAAACTGCAGACACTTTATACCCCATTTTCCTAAAAAAACGCGACATAGAAAGAACTGACCCAACCGCATCACCATCAGGATGATAATGGCTAAGTATCAGGATATTGCTTGTATTCTTAAGCTTATCCTTAAATCTGTTAATTACCTTTTTTGAAATTGTTTTCAATGGAATATTTTTTTTGAACTCCAAAGATATAAATAATTGCGGTTATTAAGGGTTTGGTATATTATATTAACTGTTGATTTAGCAATTAGTGTTTTGAATTATTTAGTACATTAGCAGCCACAAAAAAATCATAACATGGCTGGAAATATTACACTCTCAATTATCAAACCATTTGCTGTTAAAAGTGGATTTATCGGACCTATTATGGCAATTATTACTGAAGCCGGATTCAGAATATCCGCAATTAAATCAGTAAAATTAACTGTTGGACAAGCTGAGGAGTTTTACTCTGTACATAAAAGCAAACCTTTTTATAATGACCTGGTTGAATTCATGACATCAGGACCGATAGTTCCCATGATATTAAAGAAAGAAAATGCAGTGGAAGATTTCCGGGAACTAATAGGCAACACCGATCCGTCAAAAGCAAAAGAGAGAACGATAAGAAAAATGTTTGCAGAATCACTCCAGAAAAATGCTGTTCACGGATCAGACAGTGATGAAAATGCAATAATTGAAAGTGATTTCTTTTTTGCCAGAAAAGACAGGTTTTAATACACTCGCTATCGTTCTATCGTTCTATCGTATAACTATCTCCTTAACAATCTCCTCCCCTGCATTGGTATTGATCCTTTCGATAATGCCTTCACGATGCATCAGTAGTTCATTTTTCACAATAGAGGAATTCATATGAAGATAGAGCTTCCCGTTTTTAATATATATCCTGTTTGTCCGGCGGGCAATAGTTTTTCCAACCAATTCTTCCCAGGAATTAACAACCTGCACCTCCTTTAGTTTCCCTTCAATCTGAGATTCTTTCAGATAGTCCTTGATTACACTTGCAATTGTTTGAGTGTTACTTTTACGCATTAGTTTCTAATCAGTCTGGTTATTTTACTTAGTTAATGTATTATTCTAATATTCTAAAAAGTTCCAGGTGCTGGGTAC
>Ga0208905_1001880_pt1 | contig 10332 bp, 9 predicted proteins | sample AntAceMetag02UKS_FD_184776 | JGI IMG/M metagenome (GOLD analysis project Ga0208905, IMG submission 184776) | Saline lake microbial communities from Ace Lake, Antarctica - Antarctic Ace Lake Metagenome 02UKS (SPAdes) (version 2) | ecosystem: Environmental > Aquatic > Non-marine Saline and Alkaline...
ACCATACAACCATGAGGATCAGCACTGCCAGGCAGTTTTTCATCGCCACGGCTTTCTTGAGAACAGCTGTATGAATCTCCGGGCTGTCGATCCCTGCCCATGCCAGAAAAGCCGGCGTATCAGGGATTTCTTGTATTTTGCCGTTTTTATCCAATATCAGCAGTTGGCGCGAAGCGGCATGCTGCAGTTGTTCTGGATTTGCAGAGTTTAATGCCATCCTGGATGCAACGGAATACATCCCGCTCGAAGGAGGGAGTAGTATCACCAGCAACAGGAAAATCGGTCCCAGCACGAGCCCTATTCTATTGCGCAGACTATATCTGCTTGGGGTTTTTCCGTTATCCATCCCTGGTGGCGGAAAGGATGAAGAGGAATGATTGGGATCAGGAATATTTTCATCAGGCATCCGATGTGTATCTTCTTTGCCGACGCTCTCTTTATTTGAACGACAAATAAACCGGAATACACTTGAATGCATTAGACGTTGCCGCTTTCCGAATCCCAGAATTCTACGTGTTGGTATGCTGATTTCCATCCTGTCTCTCTTCCCCGCTCACACAATACGTGTTCAAACACTATGCGCGCTGTATGTATTCCCCGATCAGGGTATCCTCTATCCAGGATGTATTGAAAAATCCTCTCTGATAATCAACATTTTGTAGAATAAATTGATGGAATCCGATGGTGGTATCCACCCCGGAGACTCTCAATTCTGCGAGAGCCTGCTGCATATTCTCAATGGCCTGTGTACGGGTGTGGCCGGTTGCAATTATTTTGGCCAGCAATGAATCATAGTAAGGTTGAACAACATATCCCGGATAACAATGAGTATCTAAGCGGATGTTATCCCCCTCGGGGGGATCCCATTCGATGATCTTTCCCGGGCAGGGCCGAAAATCAGAATCCGGCGATTCGGCATTGATCCGGCACTCAATGGCATGGCCGTCATGCATCACATCGTCTTGTGAAAAACCAACGGGAAGGCCGGCTGCTATTTTTATCTGTTCCTGTACCAGGTCGATCCCGGTTATCATCTCGGTTACCGGATGCTCCACCTGGATCCTCGTATTCATCTCAAGAAAGTAAAAGCTCTGCTCTGTCTGATCAAGAATAAACTCCACAGTTCCGGCGCTGAGATATTCTATGTTGCCGGCAATCAACAACGCCGCGCGGCACATTTGGTCTCGCAGTTCATCCGTTACAACCGGAGAAGGAGATTCTTCTACCATTTTCTGGTAACGGCGTTGCAGAGAACAATCGCGTTCGAACAGGTGGACAATATTCCCGAAACGATCCCCAAGAACCTGCACCTCGATATGCCTGGCATCAGGGATATAATGCTCGATATAGATACGATCATCGCCGAAGGCTGAACGAGCTTCGGCCGAAGCCTCATAAAAGGCTGCCTTTAAATCTTTGGCCCTTTTTACGATTTTCATCCCTTTTCCACCGCCACCGGCAGCGGCTTTCAGGAGTATGGGGTATCCTGTTTTTACGGCGGCTGTTGTTGCTTCACTGAAATCACGAACTAATTCGGACCCAGGAATAACAGGGATTCCCAAAGCCGCAACCATTTTACGGGCAAAAAGCTTGTCTCCCATCCGGCGAATGTGTTCTGCCCTTGGCCCGATAAAGCTCAAACCATATTGTTCACATGCATCGGGAAGTTCCGGCTGCTCTGCCAGAAAACCGTACCCGGGATGAATGGCATCACAGCCAGTACCAAGAGCTGCCGAGATGATCGTATCAACCTTCAGGTAACTCTTGATCGGTTGGGCCGGACCGATACAAACCACCCGATCAGCCATTTTCGCAGGCATGCTTTCCCTGTCCACTTCCGAGACGACCGCAACGGTCTCTATCCCCAACTCCTGACATGCCCGGATGATGCGAACGGCTATTTCACTGCGATTGGCAATCAGAACTCGTGAAATGGAAAGATTCAAGGTGTACCTCCCAAGGCATTGTTGGCGGGTTCGACCAGAAAGAGTGTTTGTTGAAACTCCACCATCTCTCCGTCCGATGGGAAAATTTGTCTGACATATCCCCCGAAACCCGCCTTTAGTATATTTTGTTGATCCAAGACATTGATAATGCACAGAGTTTCGTTTTCTTTAATGTATTGATTCACAGACACAAACGGAGATGCTCCCGGTAATGGAGCACTACGGAATAATCCGAGCATGGGAGCTTTGATTGGCAACAATTGCTGCTGGGGCTCCGAGGTCTCATGCTTCACTTCTGCCGTACCGGGATCGTGTTTTTTGCCGCTCTTGCTCACACGGAAATTCAGATCACTTGTCTGAAGGCACATTTCATCGATGCTTGACTCTCTCAGTATCTCCAAGAGGCTCATGATATCTTCCCGGGTGACTCCCTTCATAAAGAGCATCCTCCTCCAGTTGTTTTCAGTGTGGATGTTACCGTGGCTGTTTGCTGCCAGTCACATAAAATCCAAAAAACCGTTCCTTTTTAAAATCATGTCTCGACACTCAAGGTGACCCTTTCGACCTTTGCCATGTCCCGCCCGTAGAAGAGCGATCCAATAAAGAACAGTATCGCAGCTACCAAAGCGGCAGCCGGCACAATGGTGAGAGCTGTTTTTATGTCGTACTTGTCAGAGATCATGCCGACAAATAGCGGCCCGAGTGAAGCACCCAGCAGGTTCTGGGCGATAACGCAAAAGCTGTACGATGTAGCCCTGAGTCCCGGATGGACCACATCCTGGGTCACAGCAATTGCCGCAGGAGAAAACGCAGACGCCAGGACACCGCCGAGCAACAGCAGATAATATTGTTTAGATCCGGTGAAGTAAAAAAACGCACAGAAAAAGACCACTGCGGTCAGAAACGAAGTGATCGCAGGAAACAGCAATCTGGCATTCACCCTGGTTCTGCGCCATCTGTCCACCAGAAAGCCGCCGAGCGGAAAACCGATGATAGCCAGTATCATGACCCCGCTACTCATTAATGCCGCTTTCTCCATCGAAATGTTGTTGATCCTATGAAAGTAGGAGGGCAGCCAGCTCAAATACGATGCCGTCAGAAACATACTGCCGGCAAAGGCAATGTAGGTAAGGATAAGAGACGGGGTACGCGTGAACTGACGGATGATATCTAATCGAGACATCTGATTTTTACGTTCGCCCGAATGATCCACTGTTTTCTCAAGATCAACTGTTTTCTCAAGACCAACTGTTTTGTAATCACGTACAGTAAAGAATAGGATCGCTATAACAAAGCCTGGCAAGGCTACAATCCCGAAGGCGTGACGCCACCCGAATCGGGCGGCGATTATTCCTCCGAGCACGATCCCGATGGCACTTCCAAGGGGAAGAGCGGCGGTGAACATGCCCACCATCATTGAACGCATTCTTTCCGGAAACAGGGCTGAAATCATTGCAGTTCCTCCCGGTGCATATCCGGCTTCACCAGCACCGATCACGGTCCTGGCGACAAAGAGCTGTGAAAAACTTGTCGTGAGTGCACAGGCGGCAGTCGCTATACTCCAGATAACAGCCATTAAACCAATGCTCTTTTTCCTGCTCCACCTGTCAATGACCACGGAAATAGGAACCGAGAGGACCACGATTGACCAATATACCGTGGATACCAGCAGGCCGCACTGAGTATCACTCAGACCCCAGTCGCTCTTTAAATAGGGAAAGAGTGCGACCACAACCATGCGGTCAATGTAATCGAACATATAGAGCAGGAACAGCAGGCCGAAAACATAGTATGAATATGCTTTCGACATAAGATACCCATCCGGTATTGCTTTGCTTTTCATGATTTGCCCCCCTTTTCAAAAAATGAAAAATCTCGTCGCAAATACTGATTCTATGGGCTTCGTGACATTCAACAAGGCATGATATTCAGACAGAAACCGTTTATATTCTTAAAAAAAAGCCCCCTCTTCCCTCATTTTTTGTTACTTAAAAATTCAGCAGGATCGAGTCGTTTAAAATATTTGTTCCAATCGAAGCGCACCTTTTTGCAGACGCACCCTGCTGATATCTTTGCGTTTTGATAACTCGCGTATCAGGGTAGACAGCGGCAGCCTGGTCACCGGGAATTCGATCGGTTTTTTATTCTGATGGAACTTTTCAATGGTCGGACGGGAAAAAAACAACTCCAGAAGAAGTTCTTCATTCGAGCGATGAGCCCCCAGCTCTTTGCGAACTTTTGCCACCAGTGGTTCTTTATAATTTTCGGTTGGATCAATGGATCCCTTGTCTTCTCCTTCAAGGATCTTATCCATGATATCAGGATCGATCGGGGCAGCGGGGGTGCCATAATACCCGCGGGCATACTGGCACAGATCAGAAGGGACCGTTTTATAGCGCTCACCCTCAATGACATTGAAGACGGCCTGCACACCGACAATTTGGGAAAACGGAGTTACCATGACCGGATAGCCGATCTCCTGGCGAACGCGTCCCGCCTCTTCGAGGACTTCCGGCAGGCGATTATCCAGACCGAGATTTTTCAGCTGGCTTACAAGATGGGTCATCATGCCGCCGGGAATCTGGTGCTGAGTGTATTGTTTGAATTGTATCGGATTATACCGTACTCTCTGGCCGACCGGTTTTTGCTCCTCATGTGCAACCCAGTAAAAATGATCATCAATCTTTTTCTGCAGCCCTACATCAATCTTGATGTCGTATCCCATTTCCCGGGCATACGATATGACATCGAGGGTCGACGGAATCGAATTTCCGTACGACAACGGCAGACTTGCCGTGGAGAGATTATCAATTCCTACCCGCATAGCCTCGATATAATTCTCGGTGGCCAGTCCTGTCCCGTCATGACTTACAAAACCGAATTCTGCTTTATCGCCAATAGCTTTTCTAATGGCCGGCATGAGTGTCCGAATCCTTACCGGAGAAAGCAGTCCGCTCGCGTCGGCCAGATTGACGTTGTCCATACCCAGATTCACACATTCCCGGGCTTTCGAGGCATAATATTCATCGGTATGGACAGGGCTTTCAGTGAAAACAAGTGCCGGATGGATCTGCAGCCCGATTTTTTTGGCAACCTGTATATGCCACTTAATGTTGCTGATATCGTTTAATCCGTCAAATACCACAATGCCCTGTACGCCGGTGTTTTTCAGACATGTAATTAAAAGTTCTATCGCATCATCCGGAAATCTGCGCCACCCGAAGGCACTGCGACCGCGAATCAGGACCTGAATATCTGTGTTGGGCAAGAGTTGACACAACAGGTGCAGGCGTTCCCAGGGGTCTTCATTCAAATACAGGACACATGATTCAAAGGCAGACCCGCTCATGATATTGATGCTATCGAAACCGGCTTCATCCATTACCGGGGCAATGGACAACATCGATGCTGTTCTCATCCGGTTTGCCCACAACGACTGTTGCCCATCACGGAATGTCTCTTCATTAAACCGTAATTCGTTCACCGTAATCCCTCCCATATACGAATCGATGATCAATATGTCTAATCTGGAACTCTTTCAGTTCATCCTATCCTTGATCACTATTTCTTCTTTTTGGTCGACACCTCAGCCTTCCCTTTTGCAGAGGGTGGATCCATTGTCATCAAGACCTGGCCCATTTCCACGGTGGTTTCATTCTCAGCCAGAATTTCGCGGATAGTTCCGTTCCGGGGAGCCTTGATTGAATTCATCAGCTTCATTACTTCCACGATGGCAAGCTGATCGCCGGCTTTGACCTTACTGCCGACCTCAACAAATGGTTTTTCTCCGGGTGCCGGCGCCCGGTAAAATGTTCCGCGCAGGGGAGAATGAATAGGGATGCCGGATATGTCCCGGGCGGCTGGTTTATCCCCGGTTTTCTCAGAGACCTGGGCAACCGTGACGCCTTCGGATTTTGCTTCAGGGTGCGGTAGCGGAATGTGAGGGTCAATACCTGCCGGGGTTTCTTTAACTGCGGGCGCTGGATTTTCCTGCGATTCCTTGATGATATCAAGTTTCAGATCTCCCAACTCAAGATGCAGCTCTTTACATGTGGAGTCATCGATGATCTTCAGAAAATCGACTACATCTTTATACGTTAGATCATAGGAAAGTTTTGGTTCGCTTGATTTCATGACGTTTCCTCCTTTTCTTTACACCAACAGATTCCAGATAATTCCCAAGCTTGCCTGCTGACGAACGCTGTCTTGTCAATCAACTCTCACAATTACGGCATCGCTTTGTCCATAACCTCCACAGATCGCAGCAGATCCGTATCCCCCCCCGATCCTGCGCAACTCATAGATAAGTGTCATGATCAACCGGGCACCACTAGCCCCGGTCGGATGACCGATTGCTACCGCCCCGCCATTTACATTTGTAATTGAACGCAGATGTTCCATTAACTTATCATCACCGTCACTGAGCACCTTTGTGCTGACCAACGGTACCGCCGCAAACGCCTCATTGATTTCAATCCTTTTCAGATCTTGAATCTTCAGCCCGGCCTTATCCAAGGCTTTCCGGGTCGACAAAGCCGGCATAAAGGGTGAAGAAAGCGGATCGCCTGCCATGTTTGCATATGAAACGATGGTAGCCAGAGGCTTCAGCCCCAATTCCTCCTGTTTCTCACGGGACATCACCAGCAGAGCAGTCGCACCGTCGTTCAATCCGGGGGCATTGCCCGCCGTTACGGTTTTGCCGCCGTAAACAGGAGCAAGAGAGCTCAACTTTTCCATCGAGGTATCTAAACGGGGTGATTCATCTTTATCCATACGTATTGCAGGACCCTTCTTCTGCAAAACTTCAACTGGACTGATTTCATTGATAAATTTACCGGCATCAAATGCTTCGAAATACCGTTGATGGCTCCTCAATGCCCATTCATCCTGAGCATCTCTGCCAAACCCATATTCTATTGAAACATCACCGACTCCAACCGCAATCGGGATATCAACAATGGGATTACGCATAAACAGCGGTTCCTCGAGCATGATTCCACCGAGCCTGATGCCCCAGCGAACATTGCGGGCCACGAGCGGGGTCTGGCTCATTGCTTCCATACCACCGGCGATTGCGGTATCTGTTTCACCGGAAAGGATGTTTCGCATGGCCAGCCCTACTCCCGTTACGGACGAACAACAGGCACGGTCTATTGTGAGTGAAGGTGTCTCCGGTGGCAATCCGGCAGTAAAGAGTATTTGACGAGCCGCAACGGAAGCTGTACCCGCAAGCACAGCCACACCCATAAATAATTCGTCAACCACAGTGGGATCGAGATCGATCTTTTCCATAACTGATTTGACCGCCATGGTGCCAAGATCAACGGCAGAAAAATCTCTTAGTAATCCGCCGAACTTTCCAAACGGTGTACGTACAGCGCTTACCACAACCATTTCTCTCATTGCTTGTCTACTCTCTTCACACATTCATTGCATCTCAGATGACTGCATCACTGCGCAGTTGCGCCAGAGCAGTATCATCGTAATGCAGCCAGTCTTTCAGAACGGCATCGGTATGCTCGCCCAGATCCGGTGCTGTCTTCGCCGGAACATCTTTCACCTTGGTCATCCTGAACGGTGACTTGGCAAATATGCGCTTGCCGGCGATTGGATCATTGATTTCAAGCAGCATCTTGCGCGCCTTGAGATGGGTGCAATTGACCAGATCATGGGTATTCCGAACAGGCCCGACCGGAACTCCCTCCTTGAGGAGAGCATTTACCACCTCATCACTGGTCCTTGCTTCCATCCAGTCTTTCACAATGGGATCAAGAAAATCCTTATTGTTTACCCGATCAAAGCCGTTGGCTGTCAGGGGATTGTCGATAAGATCCGTTCGGTCTATGGCCTTGCAAAACCGTTCCCAAATAAACTCATTAGCCACGAGCAGGGCCACATAATCGCCGTCTTTCACCTTAAAGGTGCCCATCGGGTGTTGAAATTTCCCGGCCGTGCCCCTTCTGACGATCAATCCGGCAAATGAATAGATCATAATGCCCATTGAATTGAGAGCCGCCATGCAGTCGTACATGCTCGAATCGATAAACTGGCCCTGTCCGGTCTTTTCCCGCATAAACAATGCAAGCATGATTGAATACCCGGTAATAACACTGGTAAATAAGTCGGCCAGACCGGGAAGCCCCCATAATGGGGGCCCGTTTTCTTCCCCTATATGATCAAGAATACCACCCATTGCCTGAATTACCGGATCAAAGGCCGGCCTGTCGGAATAAATACCTCGAAAATCTTCAAGCCTTCCAAAACCGCTTATGGCAGCATAAATGAGTCTCGGATTGATTTTTTCCAAGACATCATATCCCAAGCCGAATTTTTCGATTGTCTTGGGTCCCAGATTTTCCACCACCACGTCAGCGTGTTTTATTAATTCTTTGTAAATATCCTGACCCTTTTTACTGCGAAGATTCAGGGTAATGCTTTTCTTGTTGCGATTGTATATTTTGAATCCTCCATAGGCCTTATTTCCGTTTTCGTCTTCAACAACAGGAAGATAATTTCTTCTTGGTTCTCCAATTCCGGGGCGTTCAATCTTGATTACCTCCGCCCCGTTGTCTGCCAGCCACATTGTACAGTCCGGACCGGCTATATATTGTTCCAGAGCAAGCACCCGAATTCCTTCCAGCGGATAGTCCATTTCTGTCATCTCCTTTCTTTTCAATTCAATGGCGGGGCAGACCAATCTCCTTAATGAAAAAGATCTATATTTTCTGCCCAAACCTGATGTAAATATTGCAAGTTTTATTCTTCTTGTAATGTATCCAGAACAATATCTATCATGGCGCGAAGGTGTTTTTTGCGGTTCCGGATGTTCTTTTTTGTCATGGGATCGGTTTTTAACAGGTGCTGCAAGACATCACTGCAGGTAAAGTAGGTAATAATCATACCGTAAAAGCTGATCATCAACTGCTCAACGGCAAAATCCCCCGAGCGTGTTCGCGGGAATGTCTCACGGATTACGTTCATGATTATTTCGAAGATAGGGACCATGTGATTAATGATGCGTTCCTTATTTTTACCGCCCATTATTTCACGCTGTACAATATGCAAATAGTTTTTATTTTGCTCAAGAAAATCGATATAGACATTGATGAGATGTTCCAACCTATCCCGAATGGGACCTTCCTGCAATAGGGATTCCTGTAATATCTCGGAAAGATTCTGAAAATAACGATCGAGGACAGCCTGGAACAAGCCTTCCTTTGTCTTGAAGTGATAGTGAATCAGGGCCTTGTTGGTATTGGATATCTCCGCAATTTTGCTGGTGGAAGCACCATCAAATCCGACTTCACCAAACAACTTGTCGGCAGCTTTGAATATGTGTTCACGCTTATTCATAACAGACAATTCACACGCAGAGCATTTAACTGATCGATTGGTTAAATATAGCAGTATATATCTTGCTGTCAAGGGATTTTATGGAATCTGGGTTTGTTTCAGCCCAAAAGGCATATTGTAGAACTTGTGGTATGATACTAGCGTCAACTTTGACATTTTTCATCTCGATGATGCAGACATTGCCGTCATTATCTATTCCTACGATATCTGGAATGCCTGTTTTGTTGCCATCCCTTATCTGGCGTTTGATGAGAAAAATGTCCTCAAGTATTTCTTGCGTATTGAACGCTTCCTTTTCAAATTCTTCCTCAGTTTTGAATGGGGTAGATAACAAACTTTTTGTTTCCCCATTATTGTTCCAAAATAAATTGACCATTGTAATTTTACCTCAAGAAAGCGAAAAGTGTTTATAGAATGACATTTTTCCTTTTTATCTCGGCAACTGCAGCTAGTAAGCTGTTCATAAAAAAGCCCTATCTCTCATTTCGAGAAACAGGGCTTTCGATGATCAGACCATAACCCCCCCCTGGTAGCGCTGCTCACAAGCACAGATGTTACAATCAAGAGCGATAAAACATGTAACCTACTAACTCTGTTATGATATTCTGTCAAGAACTATTAGAGCAAGACTTACAAATAGTAATCTACAATTTTTACGCTAAATAATCTTGTTGATTTGCAGGCGTATTTAATGGGCTGTCGTTGCCTTAATCATATTTAAGGATTTTACAAGGACAATAGAAAAATCAGTCTGTTGGTATGGTTACATTGGCTTAATTGTTGCTACTTCTTAATAAATCCGTAAAGAATGGTGATTATCTATGTACAGCAATGTCAGTCCAGCTGTTTTCGTGTATCTTCACCCGTATATCCTTCAGATACAGGCTTCCCAAGGTATCAAACTGTTCCGGATTTCCATCCTCACAGCACCCCAGCTTGATCGTGGCGTCATATTCCTGTAGCGATGCCGTTACTGATTCAGGAAAGTAAATCCTCAGGAATTGCTCTCCGGCATAATCTTTGTATGTCCCCG
>Ga0208905_1001882_pt1 | contig 10326 bp, 6 predicted proteins | sample AntAceMetag02UKS_FD_184776 | JGI IMG/M metagenome (GOLD analysis project Ga0208905, IMG submission 184776) | Saline lake microbial communities from Ace Lake, Antarctica - Antarctic Ace Lake Metagenome 02UKS (SPAdes) (version 2) | ecosystem: Environmental > Aquatic > Non-marine Saline and Alkaline...
AATTCTTGTATACATGCTGTTTGGATTTTGTTTTTTCAAACATTGGATATTATTTGTTATTTGTGTTTTGTTATTTGGTGCTTTTGTTTACAATTTGGCTCTTCCTCTATACTTTGGATAAAGATCAGGTACAGGATCACTCTGAAATATCTCTTTAGTATCAATATTCATCATGGATAGTTTACCCTGCCAACCTGCACCAGTATCCATTAACCATACTTCACATGCATGAACAGGCATCTCATATCCGAAATTAGTGGTTGGAGTGTGGCCTACATAAACCTCAGTAAAACGGGTTATTTGACTTTCATCATTAAGCGTTTTCCTTTTTAAAGCAAGATTAACAAGTTCCCGGTTCCATAGAAAAACAGTTCTGTCCTGTTTACAGAGTTCTACAAAAGGTTTTATTCCACCATGTACAAAAAGTTTATTTTCATATATGTAGTATTCTTTAGCCTGGCTCAATAAACGGAAGTGATCTGATGGAATTTTTCCGGAGTATGATTCAATAGTTGCTTTCCCTCCCTGGGCAAGCCATATTTCCGGTACCTGCCCGGTTTTAGCCCAGGAAAGTGCCCAGTCATCGTGATTCCCGATAATAAATACCAGGTTTTTTACCTTTAATAATTCATCTGTTGCTTCGTAAACTTCAGGCCATCCGTCACAAACATCACCCAGGAAAATAAGCTGATCTGTTTCAAAATCAAATTCCGCTTTCTGAAAACATTGTTTCAGGGCTTTATACGCTCCATGAATATCTCCTAATACAAAAGTTCTCATATAATATGAATGTTTATTTGTTGATTTGTTGATAAGTTTATTTGTAAACTCTTATCCAACTTCAGCAAACTTAAAAATAAGTTTCTGCATTCTTTCAAAATGAGACCCTTTCCAATAAACCTTGCCACAAGATGAGCATTTAAAAAATTCATCAAAGTAAATTTTTGTTCTGGGTTTTAATTGATGAATCACAGATTGTTTACTGGTCTTTTTAACAAAACCATTACAAACTGTACATCTGCGGAATGGTTTGAATTTTGAAAACAGGTCAAAACGTCTGGCGGTTTCTGTAAATTGTTCCACCGGTTTCTGTGATCTTATCCAGTAGCCATGAGTTACAGTTTTATGTTTCAAAAGTCCGATATCACGTGTTAGTATGATTCTCTTTTCGCGTATGGATATTTCGACTATTTCGTTATCATCAAACCAATTTTCGTACAAAGTATTAAAACCGGTCATTCGCATATACTTCGCAAGTTTTCCAAGGTGAACATCAAGAATAAATGAAGGATTACGTAAAGGTTCATTTCTGAGATGCGTAATCTGTGATATATCCAGGCTTTCAAAAACCGGATAAACCGAGATCTGATCATCTGGCAGGATATGATAATTGAATGATACCGATTGTCCGTTTACCAGGATAAGATCAACTTCAGTGTGTGGGATACCTAATGATTCTATAGCATCTTTTATGGATTGTTTTCGCTCATATTTAACCTGAAACCTGACCTTTTTTCTTTCCCTTGGTAAAAAATCATTTAATTCTTCATAAAATCTGAACCATATTGTTTTTTCAGCCATATGCCAATTTATCTGATGATAAAGATAAAACAATGATATTTTTATAAAACCGGATTCCCTTTCAAGCCAATATCTTCAGCAACTTCACGCATTCCCATAATTGTATCAGTTATTAATTCCGATATTTCAACATTAAGCATTTCGGCTCCTTTTTCAATTACTTCCCGGTTTACTCCTGCTGCAAACCGCTTATCTTTCCATTTCTTTTTTACCGATTTTGCCTTTATGTCAAGAACACTGCGTGATGGTCTTACCAGAGCAGATGTTACAACTAATCCTGTAAGCTCATCAATAGCATATAAGGTTTTTTCCATCAGGTTTTTGGGCTCAACATCGGTTACAATTTGCCATCCATGGCTTAATACTGCACGTATCAATTCCTCCGGCCACCTGTTTTCTTTTAGTATCTCTTCAGTTTTTTGGCAATGCTGATCAGGGAACTTTTCATAATCAAGGTCATGCACCAATCCTACTAATCCCCATTTTTCTTCATCTTCCCCATACTTTTTTGCCATATATCGCATTACGCCTTCTACAGCCAGTGCATGTTTGGTAAGACTCTCAGATTCATTATACTTTTTAAAAAGCCTCCAGGCTTCATCTCTTGTAGGTATTTTTTCTTCCATATTTATAAAGTATTTATTGTTTAAGGACCCGGTAAACCACTACATTTTCATCAACATGGATAGTAAAAAGGTAAGGACCCGGAATTAAAGTATTTATCGGTATTTCTATTGTTTGGAATCCTTCCGGAACATAATATTTTTTTTCCAATATTACCTGCCCGGCAAGGTTCATTATTCGAACCAAAAACTCTCCTTCATCATTTGTTTTAACCGAAAGATTGAGGTAGTCTCTTGCCGGGTTTGGATATAAGTTGATCTCTGTAAGCCAGTCAAATGGTACCTGCTTATGATTGGTATGGTGCTCAATTGTAATATAGACAGAGTCGTTATGATAGATAGTATCTTCATCTAATTGTGTGTGGCTTAATATGTAATACGATTGAAGATCAGACAGATCGGCAGGTGTAGAAAATGTAAAAAGAATACTGTCACCTGCGTTGATAAGTGTATCAACAAAACCGGTAGCCGGTATGGAATCATTTATTGAATAAAATACCGGGAATTCTGATACAGTAATTGTTCCAAAATTACCAATCCATATGCTAACCGGTTCCTTGTTCGAATAATAGGTTTTCTGTACAGGTGAAACAAAAGATAATACACCAACATCAATGGTGGGTATATTTTCAACTATTACAGTTAGGGTATCATTTCCACGGAAATTATCCTTGGCAAGAATTGAGTAGATCTCAAATGTATATTCTTTGTGTAGTGAAAGATCGGCAGAAATTGAAAATGTATGTAGTAGCGAACCGTAAGAATCTAAAACAGAGCGTACTGTGTCAATAACTTTATTTACACCATCAATCTTATATCCTACATACAAAGAGTCAACTAGTTTTGAACCAAAGTTCTTTATTTCCACAATAACATCTTCACTATTGGAAAGGTTCAACTCTGATACCGGGGCTATCAGTTGGCTTGGACCGACATTGAATTTTGTAAATGTATAATCGGGGAAGACAATAAAGTCGATCCATGCTTTGTCTTCAAAGGGGCTTAGCGATCCATCCTTTTGATAGATCCACTGAAGTGTATGGTTGCCGGTGGAAAGAGGATATTCCTCCAGTGTCCAGTTACTCACACCTGACCAGGATCCTGTAAGGACAGAATCAATATAAAATCTTAAAAAATCGTAATTACTTTCAGATGAGATTTTCCGGTAAAACGAGATAGTATCATTAGCAAATATTTCAAGTGACATGGATAGCTCCGATTTCTGGTTATGACTTATGTAACCTGATTGTGCTGTGAAATGTCCATCATAGGGATCAGAAGAGACAATTGTCCAGGGATATAAACTGTCGTTTTTCCAGTTATACTGACTGAAGTCACCACTTTCGAAACTTTCATAAATTAGTCCTATGGGAAGATTGAATGAGTCTTTGGCTGAGTAACTGCCTGAACGGGTACTAATATTGAAATTTGCTATGGTACCCTGCGGAGCTAATGAATCTATCTCGACAGTGAATAAAGCATATTTCGTTTCCAGTTCCTCAAGTTCGGTAATATTAAATATCTCATTTTGAATGGCAATATAACTGTTTGATGTAATAAGTGAACTTGTAAGATCGTATGTGCTGCTATGTCCTATATTAGATATCTCAACCCGGATATCAGCTTTTTCTCCGGGGTCAAGTTTTTGATTCCCATTTCCTTCTGCCATATCCAATACTTTTATCTTACCAATTTCCAAAACCGGGGCATTTAACTCTATCCTGAAATATGAATCCCATTTATTTCCGGCTAAATCAGTAATTTCCAGATGCATGGTTGCCATATGCTGATCCGGAATACTATCCTTTATTATTATCTGAAATGCATATTGAATAGTTGAGTTAGTGTTTGCATTCATTGTTCCGTATGCTTCAATACTATCCGGAATTTGGATAAAAGGATCGGCTGTAGAAAACTTTACCATTACATTATTGGAATTTTCATGACCGGTATTTTCCAGAGTTAGAGTAATTCCTATAGTTTCACTGTAATCAGCTATGTGATCCCAATTTCCGGCAGTGTCTTCCAGAATGTGATCCTTATAAGTAATGAAAGGACCATTATCCGCGACAATACTCAATGTGTCGATAAATGGTCTTCTATTTTGCTTAGTAATTACAAGTTCAGCAAGTTTTACTGAGTCAACAGGCAGAAACTCGAGTATAGCAACACCTGATGCATCGGTGTATGTTGCATCCAGTAATTTGCCGTCGATAGAAAGAGCAGCATAAGCATTTTGTTCACATTGAAAATGAAGATTATAAATACCTACAGGTAATTTGTTCGGCACAGTCACCACCATTGGATCAGGAACAGAAAAATATACCATTAATGACGGGTCGCCCAACAGGGTATATATCTCCCAGTAATCTTTACTATGTATTGAATTACTTTCTGTTACAGCAAGATTCCCGGCGTACATCATTTGTCCCTGGGTTGTGTACCAGTCTGTTTCCGGTTCTCCGTTATCATGAAATGCACGATCGTACATTCCCAATCCGGTTTCAGCATATGAAGGATTAGCCGATATGGGTCCGATACCAACAGCCCAGTAAAAGTCTTCATCCCAGTATGAGTCGTTTGTGCAGCCAATATATCCAAGGGCTCCTTTTTCTTTCGCCCTGACAAGTGCTTCACCTAAACAATTATCCAATTGGAAAGTTGCAGTAGAGCAACTATTACCGATCATCAAAGGATATTTGCTTAAATTTTTGAGGTTGTCAATATCACTAATGTTAAACTCCGGATATAACCATCGGTTAGCCCCTCCATGCCCTGTATAATTCACAAACCCAACACCATCGCTGATATTTTTTATTATACTATCAGCACTGCTCCCTGACTCCGGGTAAAGGTATGTATGAGAGTTGATACCATGAGCAGGGTTGAAGTAATAGTTTGTTCCGTAGTTGATCTGCCCATTTCCCCATACTGGAGCATAGGAGCCATCTACTCCAGCAATCATTACTGCCTCATCAAGAAATGAAGGGTCGGGGAATAGATATTGCTCATATTCCATGATCTTATCAATTTGCGGGATAAGCTCGGAAGTGTCCCTGGCTGAAAGACGTCCGTAGAAAACGTCCGGCAGATAGTCACCATTACCGTCATATTCCGCGTAGTAAAGATCAGTTACCTGTCCTGATGACTGAGATGTTGGTATTTGTTCAACATCACCGACAATCAATAAAAATGTTGGTGCAGGATTTTCAGGTGTGGCAGAAACATAAATTCCTTTCAATGTATTCTTCAATTCCTCTCGCGTAGTGCCTGCACCATTTTCTCCGGTGTATAATTCAATAACATTAAATCCTTTTCGTGTTTTCCATTTAATAAAGGGTTGAAGAATATCGTGAAAAATCGTATCCGAGAGGATGACATATTTAACAGGGTTTTCAACCTCTGTACCTTTTGTCTCCTCCGTTTTGTAGTTGAGGATCTTCACGAGAGTATTTTCAAATACCCGGCTTTTGTATTTATTTCTTAACAGTTTATCTTGCTCTATATCGGGATTATCAAAAACGATCTCGATATCAGCTTCATAAATAACTTTCAGTATATTGGAAACCGGATTATACCGAAATGGAGAAATCTGTAATCCCGCAATTTTTTGTCCCCGTATTTTTCCTTTTTCTTCTACTTCAATAAAATCATCTTTATTGAACCTGTTAAGAGAATAAAAAGGTTTATTATAAAAAAATTCAAGACTATCTGTAGCTGTTTGTTTTTGTCGGGATGGCTGTGAAGGAAATATTCTGGCTTGTATGCCGTATTGTGCAAGTGAAATTTCTTTCTCTTTTACCGATTTTATAACTATTTTTGCTTCTGCTCCTGCCGGGATTTTTATTAATTTGTTCAATTGCGGTAATTCCGGAAGCCCTTCATTATAGTTTGTCTGAAAGCCTTTAACAATCAATCTGATAAAGTTTCCTTCACCGGTGTTCACAGGAAAAAAATTATACGAGGATAATTTAAATTGTATTTTGAGAGAATTTATATTATTTGATATAATATTCAAACCGGTTGCTTCAGGAGTAAGGTTAACCGTGGTTGAAGTTTGAGCATAACTATTCCATGCAAGCAAACAGAAAAAAAGTACAAGAAACCTTCTAATCTTTATAACCCTCATTATTAACCCGTTATTATCAATAAAGAAGTTTGTTGTATTTACCCAGGCCAAATTGAATTGAAATATAGCAAAAATAATCATTTGATTATTTAAATTGATTTTTTTCTTTATTTTTAAAGATTTAACTTAGACCTTATAATATTGTAATACCGAATCAACCTCACATCATGAAAAGATTTATATTAATTGCCGGAATCTTATTTTTTTTCACACTATCTTCTTATACACAGGATGCTGTTGAAGTATACAGAAAGGGTTTGCCTTTTTTGAAAAATTATACTCCGGATGAAATAGGTGCAGGTGGTCAGAACTGGGCTGTTATGATGGATAATCGCGGTGTGATGTATTTTGGTAATGGGGATAATGGAGTTCTTGAATTTGATGGAGTGAATTGGACGAATATTCCAATTTCAAATAACTCAATTGTCAGATCATTAGGGATTGATGATAATGGAATAATATATATTGGTGCAGTTAATGAAATAGGATTCTTACAACCTGATAGTAGGGGCGAACTTAAGTATAATAGTCTTACTAACAAAATTGATACTGGTTGCCGGATTTGTCATGGATAGCCCCTGGATTCACGGATAGCATGGAATTTCTTCAGATAATTAATATTAAAAAAGATATAAAATGAAAAAAGTATTTGTTGTATTTCTGATGGCGGTATTTTCGTTTACCATTGCTTGTAAAAGAGAATCAAAAGAAAGAAATGAAATGAAAAATAGTGTAGAAAATCAGTTTAAGGGAGATAACGGAGAGGTGGTATTAATGACCCTGGATCCCGGCCATTTTCATGCAAGCCTTGTTCAAAAGGTAATGTATCCTCAAATTGATTCAACTGTATATGTTTTTGGTCCTGAATGCCCTGATATTCAGGATCACCTGAATAGAATAGAGAGATTTAATAACAGGGATAATGAACCAACCCGATGGAATGAAATAGTTTATACAGGTCCTGACTATTTCGATAAAATGATTCTTCAGAAACCGGGAAATGTGGTTATTCTCTCGGGCAATAATAATATTAAAACAGATTATATTCTGAATTCGGTAAAAGTCGGTCTTAATGTACTGGCAGATAAACCCATGATTATTTTGCCGGAAGACTTTTTGAAACTGGAGCAAGCATTTGAAGTTGCTGAAGAAAAAGGAGTTTTGTTGTATGATATTATGACTGAGCGCCATGAGATTACTTCAATTTTACAGCGGAAACTCTCAGGAATTCCTGAAATATTTGGACAGATAAACCATGGATCTCCTGAAAACCCGGCAATTACAAAGGAGAGCGTTCACCACTTTTTTAAATATGTATCAGGAAAACCGTTAAAACGACCACCATGGTTCTTTGATACAAGTCAGCAAGGGGATGGACTTGTTGATGTAACTACTCACCTTGTTGATTTGATCCAGTGGGAATGTTATCCTGAAGAGATTATTAAAAAGGATGATATAGAAATAAACAAATCAACTCATTGGCCTACTTCACTGACCACTAAAGAATTTCAGGAAGTTACAGGTATTGGTGAATTCCCCGGATACCTGGAAAAAGATGTAGATGACGGGAATTTAATGGTGTATGCCAATGGCGAGATAATATACAGGATCAGGGATATATGGGCAAAAGTGAAGGTTGAATGGAATTTTAAGGCGCCGGAAGGAGGAGGAGATACCCATTATTCTATTATGAAAGGAACACTGTCAAACCTGATTATTCAGCAGGGGAAAAAAGAAAATTTTCGTCCTGAATTATATGTTGAACTTACGGGAGGTATTGATCCTGAGGAATTTGAGAAGAGGTTGAAAGAAGCTGTGAAGCATGATATTGCGAAAGAAGGATTACAGGTAGTAAAGGAAGATGTTAAGAGATGGAGAATTGAGATTCCGGGTAAATACCGTGTCGGACACGAAGCACATTTTGGGCAGGTTACGGGTAAGTTCCTTGAATATCTTATTGATGGAAAACTACTGGAATGGGAAGTTCCAAACATGATAACAAAATATTATACAACTACTGAAGCATTAAAAATGGCAAGGGGGAAGAAAGAAAAAGTAAGAAGTAAAAAGTAGGTAGTATGTAGTAAATTTACCTTTCGACTTCTTCACACGGCATCACTGCAACACAATTTCTTAACTCTTAACAATGTGTTATTTGTTGATTTGTTGATGAGTTTATTTGTAAGATGTTAAGGTGATGCTTAAACAGATAAGTATCAATGGTCTGTTCAGAAAAAGTTTCTCTTAACTTCTAAACTCCTCAACTTATATACTTATAAACTCTTCAATACTGCAACACTGCATCACAATTTATTAACTCTTCGACTTTTAGACTTTTTAACTCTTTGACTATTCCTATTCTACAATATCAGGTATCTCAAGATTGGTCATTTCTTTGGTAACATTGAAGCTATACTCAGGATACTCATATAGCGACATTCTTTTTTCTGTTTCGCCGATAGAGTATCCGTAAAGATCCCGATATTCTGAGATATCTTCACCCATTTCTATAAGTTGTTCCAAATATTTTCTTATTGCTTTAGATTCGATAATTATTACTTTCCCCATTTTATGGATAATAGGGCTATGATTTCTGGTTGGATCATGGTTGAATTCTAAAATTCTCCGTCCATAACGGGTAATGCCAATTGTTCTGAATGTAAGGCTTTTACCAACTCCTGGGAGATTAAGTACATTTCTGTCTGTTGCAAGGAACGGTATGTTACATTCTTCTTTGATCTTTGCAATTTGATTTTTTATTTCTTTTGGGTTAGATGGAAGTTCTGCTATCGTTTCGCAATATTGGGGGGGTATTTTTCCGGCAACTTTTTCCTCTATTTGCTCCTGCAGAGCTCTTGAATTAGTAGCAAAACTATGATAATTTTCCATGTAGCCTTTTACGGAAAATGTATAATATGAAAGTACCCCAAGCTCGTTAAGTACTTTTCTGAGTTTATTTGTATGCCCTCTTCTTGAAGATGCTGTAATGAATACAGTTTGGTTTGTTACTATCCACCCGGCTTCAATCAACGTATTGATCGCTTTTTTTGTCATGAGTGTTATCTCCATGGCAGATTCAAAATGGGTTTGAATTACAAATTGTTTAATGCCAATTTTGGAAGCCTTTTCTTTAAAATCAGCCAGTACTTTTTTTAATTTCTTGTCTATTCGCATTGGCAGATATACAGGAAGTCGGGTTCCAAGTCTTACCTTTATTATTTCAGCATATTTTTTATTTTCAGGACGTTTTTTATTAGCTTCCTTTTTTCTGACAGCCATATTGTAAACACCATCAAGTATATCTTTTAGCGACTGATCTGAAGCCATTAAGGCATCACCACCTGTAATAAGAATATCTCTAAGCTGGGAGTCGTTTTCAAAGTATTGTAGCAATTCTTCCTGCTTATCTTTCCATTTTTTTCTGGGTTTTAATTTATCCAGATCAAAATTAAGATACCCGGTCTGAAAATCGAACATTCTCTGGCATGAAGAACAAAGTCCTCCACATGCCCGTCCCATTGTATCCGGTATAAGAATAGCGACTTCGGGATATCTGCGGTGTATATTATATTCGTTAGGTAATAACCAGCCTGCAGCATTAGGTTCACCGGGTTTTACAACATCTTCTTTTTCCCATGCAATAATATGACCAAATTCCTCAACAAGATGTTTACTGTAAATAACATAGTCGCGCAAAGCAAGGTCAGCACCTACCATTGAACTCGGAACCCTGACATTAAGAAGTGATAAGTAATATGGATTTACGAAAAACGGAATACCCTGATCTCGTGCATCATAAAGAATCTTCATAGTATCAGGATCGATAGAGTATTCCAGCATTTCGTTTAGCATGTCAGGATCTCTGACGGCAAACCTAAGATGAAACATCTTATCATTCCACCATTCCAGACATTGATAATATTTCTGTTCCCGTGACATTCCTTCTATAAAATGGTATTTCCTGCTACTTATCTTTCCTTCATCAATTTTATT
>Ga0208905_1001883_pt1 | contig 10325 bp, 18 predicted proteins | sample AntAceMetag02UKS_FD_184776 | JGI IMG/M metagenome (GOLD analysis project Ga0208905, IMG submission 184776) | Saline lake microbial communities from Ace Lake, Antarctica - Antarctic Ace Lake Metagenome 02UKS (SPAdes) (version 2) | ecosystem: Environmental > Aquatic > Non-marine Saline and...
CTTTAAGATTTTTAATTTCTTTTTGAGTTCTGGAATTCTCATACATTCGTGAGATTTATTAATTTTAAATATAATATCTGGGTGTTTTTTCAAGAGTTTTTCGGCATTTTCGATTATTTTACCGAGTTCACAAATTTTCAATTCACGAATTCTTTGTGCCCATGCTTTAATATCAATTTCTTTTTTACTCATAATTTATATGAATTAATTAAAATTAATTTTAATGTTTATTTTATTTTTGATGCATAAATAAGTATAGCGTCATTAAGTTCCCTACATATAGCAATAGTTGTTTTTCCTTCAATATGACTTTTTTCTCCATCATGAAAATCTGACCATTTACACACGACATAATCATCTAAACGAATATCCAAAAATGTTTTATTTAATAAAGTTTTAAACCAATCTTTTGCTTTTACAATGGCAACTATATTAATATCATCTATTTTTTTCTGTACTATTATTTCCATTATTTTTTCTTTTCATGTTATACGAAATTTATTAAAAAAAAGGGGGGAAATCCCCCCCTTTTTCATTTTTAACCCACTGGTTGTCCAACAAAAGCATTAACAATTTCAATTATCATCTTAAAGAACATAATAATTATTCGTGTTGTCATTATCATTGCTAATAACCCCATTATCCCTATCCCTAATGCAGCAGCATTGGGTTCAATCTGCTTTACTTTTTCCATCAGGATATTCCAAAGTTGTTTCATAATTATTTCTTTGGAATATTAGTATTACTATTCATTTTTGCCTGAACATCCATCAACATATTCAAACCAACAGCATCCATTGGATTTACACTTGAACCACCTGAACTACCAATTACCATTATATTTGGAACAAATGCACCCGGTTTTGCTTTTGCAAATTCTGCTGCAATACCGACTTGGGTTTTATAATTCCATTCCACTCTTTCCTGTGGAGTAAGACCCGCCTTAACTTTCAGACGAGCAGCCTCGGCTTCACCTTGACCAATAAAAATCTTAGCTTTACGGTTTTCGTCTTCTTTTTTAGCATTAAGTTCAGCAATTGGTGTTGAAAATTGTATATCCTTTGACATCATGAGAGTCATCATTATCTTTGTTTCATCCTCAGTCATTGGAGTTCGTGGATTATGTTTCTCAAATGCTTCAATTAATTTTTTCTTATTCATATCAATTGTTTTTTTGATTATACGAAACTTATTTAAAAATGTTACAAAATTTACAAACAATCTTCAAATACTTCAGCAGATACTTCATCCAAATCTTTAAGTCTGAGTTCATCATCATCAACACTAAACTCATAATTGAAAGTACTACCATCCAATCTAACAGCGTCTTGATGTTCTATGATGTATATTACGATTCCCCTCTTGGTCTTTTTCACCAATTTTTTAATAAAGTCATAATTATTATTAACTTTGTAAGAATTAACACTAACCATTATAACATTCTTTGGTTTTGATAGTTCCAGAACTGGTGCGTTTTTTTGAAGACGACCATCTTTTTTTATTGGAAGCATCACAACATAAGATGGGTCGATTATATTTGCGTCAATATCATAACTGAATGCTGGGGTGAAAACAAATCTGACTTTATTTAAATTAATACCATTAAGTAAAAGCAAGTCTTTATTCTTTTTAATTAAAAGTTTGAAATCTTGTTTCATCTCACCATACACACCACCAATACTATGAGGGGTATATCCAAAATGTGTTTTTCTTTTTAATGAACCAAAAATTTTCTTGAAGAAATTTTTCATGATTTTATTTTATGAGGTTAATAAACCAATCATAGTTTTCTTGTTCCTTATCACCAGTTCTGTTATCACATTTATAAAACTTTACATAAAGGTCTAATGCATCTACAAGTAATAGTTCCTCTATTAATTTGTTAGCACGTCTCTCTGCTTTATACCAATTACCACGTCTGCCACCAACTGACCACGAATTGTACGCATCATCATGATATTTAATTACTACCAATACTTTGGTATTATGACAATATTTTTCTGCAAATCCTTCTGCAATACTACCATGGTGGTTAGCACCAGATTTAGGTTTGTTGCGATCAACTTTATGTTTAAAAGTATCGTGTACCAGTGCAATGAGTCTTAAATCATTCCTGTCAGTATCTTCACCATAAAATTTATCTATGTTAGCCAATACCTCTTTTATATGTAGAATTATTTTTCCTTCTGGATGACCATTACGAATACGACCATAGTCAACACCTTCGATAAATTCTGAAGTAGCAATTATTGCTTCTTCGATTCCATTTTCTGGTTTAACAATTGTTTTTATTTCTTGTTTATTCATTTTTTTATTTTATAATTATAATTTTATATTAAATCTGTTTTTCATTTTCATTATTGTTTCATCTGGAACATTATGTATGTTTTTTGTTTCTATTCTATTTTCAACAATAACTGAGAATACCTGATAACCAAACTGTCTTGCCAAATCATAATACGGTTGCATTTCTCTCACAGTTGTGTTAGTATTTGCAATAACGATTCGATCAACACGCTTCTTCATAAAGCGTCTGCATTTACGCTGACACCAGTCATGCGCTTTACCAATATCTTTTGCAACCCATTTATATTCACCATTGTGTATAAAATAGTCATCAGCACAACATACTGCCTTACCAAGTAAATTGGCAAAGGTTGTTTTTCCACATCCTGATTCATTTAGGGAATCCCTCTCACAATGACCATGCATTTTGAGAAGGATTCCTTTATATTTTCCTTTCTTTTCATTATATTATTTTTTACAATTATACGAAAATTAATTTAATTATATTATTTAATATTTTACTTCTTTAAAATAAATTCTTTTTGGAAACTTACCAAGTACATGAAGTGTTACATTACATAACCAAACTTTTTGTTTGATATTACTTCCTTCAAATTTCTTTAAACGATAAGTTGCACCATTAAATAAAGATTTTCTCTTGAAATGCAAAATTTCTGCATCTTCGATTTCAGTTTCTGAGAAATATAGATATACTTCATTTCTACTTTTTGCAATCATATCCAATAAATCATCAGCACCTGCAACCATTTGCAACGCAGACTTTCTACCAGTCCAATTTAGTATATCAACATACCATCTCTTAGATTTTTCTTTATAAAATCTTAATATTTCCATCACTATTTTTCCATATTTCTTATTATACGAATTATAATAAAAAATGTTACAATTCTTTTTTATATTCGTTTCTTATATACATTAATGCTTTACCTAAAAGGTTCATTCCTTGCCATTTATGTTCATCAAGACAATTATCATCATTCATATCAAGACCAATACCCCAGATTTTATCATAAGGACTGGCTTCAACAAGTGTCCTGTCACCAATCGATAACAACACATCTTTAAGTGCTTCATTTTGACTGTATTTACAAAGATTAACAGCAACCATACAGGTATATGAATTTATCATCCAAGACTCAGCATTGAAGTTTCTTATTCTTCTCCCAAGTTTCTTGTTTTCTCTGGGATTAGGTGTTCTTAGAATTAGGTCAGCAATTTCAAAATCATTAAAATGTTTGGCTTTTTCCCACATGAATGCCTGTTCAGTATTACAGAAATCATGTCCTTGATAAGTAAAATGACAACCATACCAATTACTGAAAATTGATCCCCAAAAAAATACATACTTATCTGTTATTCTACAATCTTTGATTTTCATCTTAATCTAATTTAGTTGTTAATAACAATACGAAATATTTTTATATAATTACAATTTTAGCCAAAAATATAATAATTAATTGAATTATCAAAATTAATTCAGTATTTATGTATATATAATATTAATACAATGAATAAGGAAATAAAAAAATTGTATTCAATTAGAATACACCCAGAACAATTAAAATATTTACGTGATATGGCTGATAAAAATTTTACAACCGTTACACAATATATAATAGACTTAATAAGTAAAGATATGAAAAATAATTTAGATGATAAATAAAATTTGTGGAATATATAAAATAACGTCTCCAAGTAATAAAATTTATATTGGTCAATCAAAAGATATAAATCGAAGAATAAATGGTTATAAAAAATGTTTTGGAAAAACACAACCAAAGTTATATTATTCTATAATGAAATATGGGTGGGATGGTCATAATTTTGAAGTTATTCATAAGTGTAAAGAATTTGAATTAAATTATTTAGAAAAGCATTATATTAAATTATATAATAGTTTTGATACAAAATATGGAATGAACCTAACCACAGGTGGGGAAGGTCATATTTTTTCTAAAGAAAGTAGAGAAAAAATGAGTTATAATGCTAAAATTAGAACATATTCTGATATTACCAGACAAAAATTAAGTAATTCACTTACTGGTATTAAACGTTCAAAAGAGACTATCAATAAAATGCGTAAATGTAAAACTGGTTTAACACACACCGAGGAATCTAAACAAAAAATACGTGATAAAAAGTGTGGTACTTATGAAATATATGATCAAAATAATAAATTAATACATAAATTTCATTCCAATGTAAAAAAAGAATTTAAGAAATTAAATTTACCTGAACATCGTTTTTGTAATACATATAAATATAATACTAAAATAAAGAATGGTATTTATGAAGGATGGTATGTAATTAAATTATAATTAATCAATCCTATTACACAAAATTGTTGCAGTTGATATTGGTCGTGTAAGTGATGTGTAAAATAATTGATTCTTTTCTTTTAACACCCAATTTTTTTCTATATCACTTAAAATTATTCCAACATGCTTGTATGTTGAACCCTGTACTTTATGACAAGTTAAAAAATATCCATAATCAATATCTTTAATAATAATATCACGACTACTTCTATATAAACCATTTTGATATTTATCAATAGTTTTCATGAGTAAATTAGAACGCCTAAATTCATAATACTTTTTCCAATTTTTCTTATTTGATATACCCATATCACGGAAAAAATCATGCATTTGCGCATAAAGATGAAGGTTATCATGATTTTTGGTGTCTATGATAAAAATATCTTGAAATTTAAACTTTCCATTATATAAACTTTCTCTTAATTTTACACGATAACCCATAATACCATAACCATTTTCTTCTTCTTTAGATTTTTCAAGTACTCGATAATCTGATGAGTTTTGAATGATAACCGACCTTTGTCCCTCATTCATAATGGTTCGATATCCAGTTACGACATCATTAATTTCAACAATATCGCTATCCTTACCGAAAATTGATGTTCTAATAATATTATTTGATTGTATAACGGTATTATTTTTCCAAGCAATCCCTCTACAATAATCAATACTTTTATTGAATTCATCAGACATAAATTTATCTAAAATGATTTTACGAAATTCTCTTTTTTCTGTGGTGAATGTAATTCCATCACCTAAATCGTTTATATTTGTTTTTCTTTCAAAAGATTCATGAATTGCTGTCAAATTATTTCTAACATTATCGGCAATCAATAGTATTGGATTGGTGTCCTCTTGTCTTTCTATTTTTGTCAGAAAATGTTTTTCTATATCGATTTGAAAAAAAACAACACTTTCTTTTTCGTTCACAGGAGGTATTTGGCAATTATCTCCAAGAAATAATACTTTTGTTTTAGTATTTTCGGTTTTTTCTTTAATTAATTTGAATAAATCAGCGTTTATCATTGAGGCTTCATCCACAATTATAAGGGAATAGTTATTGATTCTAGGTAACGCTATTGGGTTAAAAATGGGAGAATTCGGGTTAAAGTCCGAGATGTCTACATCAGGACGAAGTCCAATAAGAGAATGAAGTGTTTGACCTTCTTTATTTGTTATATTAGAAATTACACTAACTGCCTTATGAGTAGGTGCACTCACCACAACACCACGATGGTAGTTATCCAATACTTTCTTAATTATAGTACTCTTTCCAGAACCCGCAGGTCCTGTTAACGTAAAGAAAGTTTGACCATTTTTTAGCCAATGATTTATTTTCTTCAATCCGTCAAACTGTTCGGTATTGAATGTTATTATCTTTCCGTTAAGAAGTTTTAATTGGTTTTCATTCATTTATTTGAGATTCTTAATAATTTCACAAAGTTTTTCAAGAATTTCACCATCATATATTTTTCCAGCATCTTCTTCGTTGAAAAATTCGACACTATATTGATTCTTTTCAATACATTCGATATCGGCACACGTTATAAGAATTGCTCTTTTGTTCTTCAAATTAAAAACAAAATATTGAAATGGTTTGTCTTCACTTTCTTCTGCATTAACCTTTTCTTTCTCAAAATCCAAAGAAAGTAATAATTTTTCTGTAATTTTTTTCATTTTTATTTAATTTTTTCTAAATGTAAATCCTAATTTATTATTTTTATATTTTCTAACCAAAACTTCTTCAACAACGTTTATGTTAATGAAATTAATTGAATTTCCACAAATATAAACTTTTTTATCGTTATGAGCATAATTATCGTCCATTATTGTTGTTGTGGAAGTTTTATCATTATTAGGTTCTTGAACATGTTGCCATACACCATCCAATTCAACATTTTTATATCAATTTCTAATACAGAATATTTTGTTGAATCACTCATCAATACATTCCCAAATTTTCTAAAATCAAGATATGAATCATCATCATAATAATCAAGATTATTCTTTTAATTTCAAGTTCTCTTTTGTTTAAAAATTTTATTTCTGGGATGTATAAACATTCTACAATATATCATATCACGTATATATTTATCATTTTTATATGTTTCAGCATCCCACAAATAAATGCAATATCTATGCATTAAATATGATTGAAATTTCTCCCAATGCCCATTATGTTCAATATATGAAGGTAATAATCCATTTTTAATAATAGAATTAATGTTCTTACTATTAGTTAGGTGTAATAGTTTCATTATTTATCTTTTTCAATTTCTTATAAAATTTTTATTGAAATATTCCAATGCCATATTTATTCTTTCATCATGATTAAATGCCCATTCCCTATCTATATTATAAAATTTCATAATTGATAACCACTCTACTAACTGTGTTTCACTATCAATATGTTTCTCAATTTCTTTTGGGAAAAAATCGGGTTCTTTTGTAAAATCATATGCCATAACATATGTTAATGAAATATTTTGATTCTTATCTTTTGTTGGGTCTGATTGCACAAAGAATGGTTGTTCTTGATTATCAAAAATTAGAAAAGGTTTATAATCTGGAAGATACATACTGGTTTCTTCATAAACTTCTCTGGTCATACCATCAAAACCATTTTCATTAAAATCAAGATATCCACTTGGCGCACCGAATTTATTAGGTTCTTCTCGCATTTTCTTTGAACGTTTAATAACAAGTACACAAGTTCCATTAGTTGTACCAAAAGCAAAAATAATTCCTACAACAGCAGGTGCTCTACTTATCCAGATATCCTGATGCACTTTAACACCTGTTCCACTGTCATAATGATGAATAAGATGTGGATTGGGTTTATTATTAAATTTCGGTTTTGTCATTTCTTTTTTCTTTTAGCATCTTCCAAAATTAATTAAATTTATTAACTATCCAAACATATTAATAATAAAAATAACAAACTAATTTAAATTTTCATGTATTTATATTTAAATAATCGCATGAATAAAATAATTGGTATATATAAAATCACAAACCCAAAAAACAAAATCTATATTGGACAATCAATTAATATATTACGTAGAAAATACCAATACTCGAAAAAACAGTGTAAAAGGCAATATAAAATATATAATTCGATAAACAAATATGGGTGGAAAAACCATAAATTTGAAATATTGTATGAATGTAATATTAATGAATTAAACACATTAGAAGAATCATACATAAAAAAATTTAATTCTTTTAGTACATCACATGGATTAAATTTAACAAGTGGTGGTGATAGTCGAAAACATACAAAAGAAACTTTATTAAAGGCATCAAATAGAATGATAGGTAATAAAATTTGGTTAGGAAAACATCATACAAATGAAAGTAAACAAAAAATTTCTAAATCAAATATGAATCGTAAATTTAGTATTGATACTCGAAAAAAAATGAGTGATTCAGCAAAAAACAAAATTGTGTCATTAAAAACAAGAAAAAAAATGTCCATTAATAGAAAAGGAAAAAAAATATCAAAATCACAAATAGATAAAATGTTAACAACTAAATTAAAAAAATATGGTTCAATAATTTATAATTTGAAATCAAAACCCAATTCATATGAAATATATGATAATAATAATATGTTACAACATAAATTCACACATAATTTTAAAATAAAAATTAAAGAACTAAACTTACCTTATGATGGTTTAATTGCCACAATAAAGAATAATAATAGAATGATTAGAGGTAAATATAAAGGATGGTATGCAATAAAATTATGATTTATTATTTTGTAATTTAATTATTTTATTTTTTAAATTTAATATCCTCATTGCACCAAGCCTAGCAATTTTAAATTGTTCTCCAGTTGTTAATTTTCTACTATCTTTCCGTATTTTTGCTTTCCTATATATTGAAGCACGTGCGATATTACGTGGATTATCGTTTACATGATAACATATAATTATTCCTGCATCTTTAGGTATTAATGGGATTGATTTCTTCAATAATTCTTTAGGTACAGCATAATACATTTTAGTGATTCTTGATGATTCATGATTATGATCTTTTTTAAAATCTGCTTTTAAATCACTTATTGATCTTTTAATTTCAACTTCAATTGCTAGACCAGATTTTCGCATCACGAATAAATCAATTTCATGTATTCCATTAAAACCCCAAGAGATATTAGGTACAATTATGTTTTGTCGAATATTAAACATTTTCATTATACTCGTCTCCATCTCAATCAAGGACATGACCTTACGTTTAGTTTTCGGTTTTTTTCGGACACTCATTTTTCCTATTATAATATGTTATTTTGTAAGACAGTCCAGTAATGTTTAAAGTCTTCAGGAATATGTCAAGAAATATTATTATCAATACCGATAACACCATCCATACTTACTGCTACAATCATTACTAACTTCATTTATCTAATTAAGATACGAAATAGATGCCATTTTCACCAATACCAATAATGTCTAATCCTATACAAATAGCAAATGTTGCAAATAGTAACACAAAAAATATTATCGTGTATTCAATTTTATCAAGTTTAGTTATTTTTTTCATAAATTTAATTTTCATAATTTTTCTAATTCGTTCTTATTTTCATCATCAAACACAGATACATAGAATTTTCTCAATGTTTTAATTTTTAATGTATTTTGTGTTTTATTTCGTAAATATTTCTTATATTTATTTCTAAAAAAACAAATTGATTCTGCATAACAACCATCAAAAACTTGAACGGCTTCTCGTTTCCAAGAGTTTCTTTTATTTCCTTTTGGATCACTAATCATTTCAGCAAGGTAATTTAATGCAACTTTAAGAATATCTGTTTTTGAAAAATATTTGACTTTGAATTTATTCCATTCATGACTACATACAGTACAATAATTAACTGCCTTAGTTTCAATATTAATAGAACCTTTCACAGAACCAAACCCCAAATAGAAATCACCACCTACTTTTCCCGTTCCTTCAATACTTCTAATTTTATCAACAATTTTATCTTGTTTTGCCCTACATCTCGGACATCTATTATCATGTGCTTTTTGATTTTCTTTATGTTCTTTAAATTCTTGTTGTGCAACTTCATCACACTTATTTATTATACATTCAAAATCAACAGCAAGAATTTTTTTATGCCGTATAGATAGAAAATATAATAATTTGCGTAAATTCATTATGCTAATTTTTTGTCTTTCGTTAATTCACGTAAAAATACGTTCTTTATCCCACCCATGAATCGCACCCATTCTTTATATTCATCAGAATATGTCTCAATCACTTTTTCCTCACCCATCACTATTAACCTAACATTGAACTCTGAGTCTTCACTTTTGGTATTGGTAAGCCAGTCAATGAAATTAGGAAAATCTTCTCTATTAAATACTTGTTCATTGCAAAGAAAACATAGTGCTGATAAACCATTATTCATGTCAGGTTCAATGAAATATGAGAACTGAATATCGTTTTTTTGTAAGTCATCGGCAATCTGATTCATAGTACCCTCAACCTTACCTTCGAAATCTCTGGTTTCGTTCATAGTTCCACCATTCAGAATAATCCATGTTTCATGATTATCAACAAAATCCCATACCTCTGGATTTTCTGCTGAAAACAGTCTTGCGTAACGCAAACAACTATGCCCAGCTTGTATACCCTTAGCGATTTCTGAAATATTATAAGGGACAAAAAAGTACATCCTAACTTCTGGTG
>Ga0208905_1001884_pt1 | contig 10323 bp, 13 predicted proteins | sample AntAceMetag02UKS_FD_184776 | JGI IMG/M metagenome (GOLD analysis project Ga0208905, IMG submission 184776) | Saline lake microbial communities from Ace Lake, Antarctica - Antarctic Ace Lake Metagenome 02UKS (SPAdes) (version 2) | ecosystem: Environmental > Aquatic > Non-marine Saline and...
AACAAGATACTTGTTTTTATTCCGGTGTAAGGTTTAAAGGTGTTTCCATGTAAACCCACTACTGCTAAAATTCTCGCTTCATCTATTATGAATCTACGGATATATTCAGCGCTTGCACTATTTAACAGGCTCTGGGGTAAAACAATTGCCATCCTACCACCAGGTTTTATAAACTGTAATGAACGATCTAAGAAAAGGATGTGTCGGCCTATCTGTTTTACTAATCTACTATTTTTCACTGCTAATTGATAAAGCTTTAAAATATCTCTTTCCTTCACTTTACCAGTAAAAAGCGGATTGGTCATGAGAAGGTCAAAATCAAAATACAAAAATCTGTTTTGATTCTCTTTATCTTTCTCTTGGTTTTCGGGAAATCTCAGAAGCCTCGGCCTTAAAGCGGATTTTATTTCATCATTCCATATTAAAGGATTCAATGAATCACCACCTGAACCGCCGCCAAATATATGGGATTTGCCATTTCCGACTATGAAATTAATGGCTTTGGCGATTTTTATAGCTTCTTTGGTAAAATCTATTCCGTATATATTATTTTGTGTAAAATTTTTCGCTGCCGCAGAAAGCCCCCTACCGGTAATCACGCCACCGGCAACCCACTTAATAGAATGCAGTAAAAAACCTGCAGAACCACAGTCCGGATCAATGACAAATTCGTGAGCTTTAGGGTTCAACATTTTTACAACCATATCCTGAATAGACCTGGGCGTAAAGAATTGTCCTTCTTTCTTTTTAGATTCCTCAGGAATTAAATATTTAAAAGCTTCATCAATTACTCGTAACTTTGAATTAAATAATTTTATTTTTTCTAAAAATGATACACAAACTTTTAAATGTGCATCCATAAGTTCTATTTCATCCGTAGAATCGAATACCCCTGACCAGCTTCTTTTAGCCCCTTCCAGGAGAATAGCAATAGCTCTTTTTACTTGTTCCGGGCTTCTATCTCCGGCAAAAAATTCTAATTGATAATCAGGATTATTTATTCCGTTCAACTCATCATAGAGCTTAGCATAAATCAATTTAAAAATTTCATCAAAAATTTTAACCCCGGCATCTCTTAAAACCAGCTCTTCAAGATCTAACAAAATCTTTTTAAGTGTGTTTTTGCCTTGCTTCAGTTCATTGTGTTCTTCTAACCATTCAAAAGTCCATCTTTCAGTTAATATATCTCTAAGCGTTTCTGATATTTTAGGGATTCGAGGGATTTCTATAAATAAATTGGGTTCTTCTTTATGGAGTCTTACTATCTCATCCCCATTTGACCAAATACCAATAGGAGAACCTTCCGTACTACAGTAATTTTTAAGCTTTTCTAACCCGGTAGTTCGATCAGGCCTTTTTATTTCAAATAAGATATAATAATGTTTTAAATCTTCCTGAAAAACTACAATATCTGCGAACTGAGACCCTGCTTGAGAAGCAAAATAGATGATTTTCTTTACTCCAATTCGCTTTTTAGGATAATTATATTCATTAAGTAATCGGTAAATCCAGAGTTGTCTAACTATTTCTTCCGGTTTAGCAATTTTATATCTATTCTTAATCTGACATTTTATTAAATATTTTCCTTCTTGCTCGATTATTAATCTTTCAATAGCCTTAATCTCATCCGAATTAAAAAGAGATAAGCCATGCTTAACATCCGGTGCGGAAAATATTTCTTGGAGATTTAATTTATCCGGCATATTCTACTCCCTCTACATCTTTATTTCGAATATTCAAATTTCTATTTTAATCCTACTTTAATAACTTTAATTATATATTCTATATCTTACCTTGCATATCCTTCTTTTTACATTAAAATAAAAAAACCCAAACAATAGAATAAATTCGAGCTTATGGCTAAATAAATTTAAAAACAACTTCTGAGGTCAGTCCTTGACATTGGATATAACCTGCAAAAGGCTTCTCAACAAAAATAGGTCCAATATCTGGGACTGACCTCAAATATGTGCTATAAAATCAATCTAATAATCTTTTTTCGCCGCTGATTAATTGAATATCCGTAATATTTCGAGATACCTCCAGGCAACCGAGATATTTTCCATAGGTATCCTTCAAGGCATAATATTCAATGAGAACTTTTTGCTTTTCATTATTAGGACCAATAGGAAGATCAATCCAGAAACGAGCTTTCTTTCTTTTCCCTTCTTTCATTTCTTGTAATATTTTTTTCACTTTATCCAGACTCTTTTCCGGATGACAGTTAGTGACATCTCTGCCTAGCACACTAATAACTCTTTTAAATATCCTTGTTTTGTGTTTATTCCAAGCTAAGACCTTATCATTAGCGTCCACAATGGAAAATTCCATAGGTATAGTCTCCAAAACTGCTTCTAATACATTTTCAGATAACTTACCAATCATTTCTTTACCTCCTTTGAATTTTTATCATTATTAAGATATGTTTTCCCCTGTATTTCAATATTGCTTCACGCTTAATTTTATTTCCTGGTGATCAAATACCGAAAAACACTTAGGACTGCTTTTGCTCCTTCTCCGGCTGCAATGATTATTTGTTTTTCGGGTACATCGGTGACATCCCCAGCAGCAAATACCCCTGGAATATTCGTTTCATTTCGCTGGTTTACTATAATTTCTTTTCTTTCATTTTTTTCTAAATTAGAGGTAAGCTCTGAATTGGGAATTAGACCAATTTCTACAAAAATACCCTGGACATCGAGTATTTTCTCTTTCTTACCCTCCTCAATTTTTATAGCTTGGACAAAAGAATCTCCCAAAATCTCTTTGACCCGACTATTATTAAGAATAGACACCTTATTATTTGCTCTTATTTTCTCCTGCATTATTCCATCCCCGGTGAGATTATCAGTAAAATTAATAATATATATATGATTAGCGATTTTTATCAGTTGTAAGGCCGCATCAAGAGCTGAATTTCCCCCGCCAATTACTGCTACATCTCTTTCCGCGAATAAAGGACCATCACAGGTAGCGCAATAGGTTAAGCCTTTATTCTTAAATTCCTGCTCTCCTGGAACGCCAAGTTCTCGTGATCTCTTTCCGGAAGCTACAATTGCCGTCTTTGTCTGATAACTATCCTTATCTGTTTTAACTAAAAATGTACCCTTTCTGAAAATTAATTCCTTTACCTCTTCGTTTTCCTTAATCTCAAAATTAAATTTCCGCATATGTTCTTCAAATTTAATAGCTAACTCAGGACCGGAAATAAATTGGTATCCGGTATAATTTTGAATATCTCCACTCCAGGAAGCCTGTCCGCCTATGTCTTTAGTAATGACCAGGATATCCATCTTTTTCCTTGCTGCATATACTGCCGCAGTAATTCCGGCTGGTCCCGCTCCAATAATTATTAAATCATAAATCTTTTTCATTTTTTTAACTCCTTAGAAGATTTTCCATCTTCTCTTTATTAAATCCAATCACAATTTTTCCATCAATTTCAATGGTTGGTACCGACATCTGACCTGATTTTTTAATCATCTCTTTTGCCATATCATGATCGGCAGCCACATCGATATCCTCAAAATTCAAGCCCTTGCTTTTTAAAAATTCCTTTGTTTTTTTTATAAAAAGGACAGCCGGGAACTCTGTAGACTTTTATTTTTTTACTCATGATAAACCTCCATTTTTTATATATTTTTTATTTTTAAAGCTATCTAATAAGCATCAGTATCAGAATCATACCCATCATAGTTTTTCCTTCAAATGAATAGGACAACCTTGTAAGTGAATCAAAAAAATTATGTTTCCCTTAAAATGTATGAAAGAATTATCTTCTTAAATATTGTTCTATTTTATTCTTAAGGAATTTAAAATAACAGTGATTGAACTTACAGCCATAGCTCCTTCAGCTATTGCCAGATGCAAAAATCCGGCCATTGCCAAAGGAATCATCATGCCATTGTAAAAAAATGCCCAGAAAAGATTTTGTTTAATAATCCGAAAAGTCTTTTGTGATATTTCAATACTATCAACGATTCGGGATAATCCTCCTTTTACTATGACCATATCTGCATTATCAACAGCCAAATCTGCGCCTTCTCCGATAGCTACGCCAATATCTGCTCCCTTAAGGGAAGCTGCATCATTAATCCCATCTCCAACCATTAATATTTTAGAACCTTTCTGTTGATATTCTCTAATAATATTTAGTTATCTTGAGGCTTCACTTCAGAGTAGACTTTTTCTATCCCCACCCGGTCAGCTATAGCCTGGGCAGTTTCACGGTTATCACCGGTAAGCATAATGGGAACAATACCTAAATTTTTTAGTTTTGATACAGCAAGTTTTGAATCTTCACGAATGGGATCTTCAATGATGATTGAACCAATATTTTCTCCATTTTTTATCACCTCAACGGCAATCTTCCCTTCTTTAAGTTGGTTTAAATATTTTTCAGGAAACTTAGGTTTTCCGATAAAATATTCATCACCTTCTACAACTGCCCTAATCTCTTCACCGCTTATTTCTTCAATTTTTTCCGTTTTTATCGTTAATTTTTAAAAAGAGGATATTGCCTTGGCCAAAGGGTGATTGGAATTGCTTTCGATACCCGCAACAATTTTCATTTCCTCTTCAGGTAGCGTGTAATTAGCTACGTGAGGATGACCACGGGTGATAGTACCGGTTTTATCTGTCATGATTATTTTGATGTCCTTGGAAGTCTAAATGGCTTCTGCATTCTTAATAATCAATCCCTTTTTAGCTGCCAGACCGGTTCCAGAAACCAAAGCCATGGGAATAGCCAATCCCAAAGCACAAGGACAGGCAATAACGATAGTAGAAATAAAAGAAAATACTGAAAAAGAAAGTGAACTATCGGTATTTAATATCCAGGGAAAAAATTTTCTGGTATAAGAAAGAAACCCTTGAAATTCATTATATCCCAAATACCAGCTTATACCGCTTACCAGTGCCAAAATAATAATTGTAGGTACAAACCAAAGGGTAATTCTATCGGCTAAAGCCTGAATAAGGATCTTGGTTCCCTGGGCTTCTTTTATTAAATCGATTATCTGGGAGAGAAAAGATTCTTCCCCAACTTTATCAACCCTTATTTTTAAAATACCGGTAAGATTCAAAGACCCACCTGTTACCTGGCTTTCTTTCTTTTTGCTTGCCGGCAGAGATTCACCGCTAATCATGGATTCATCTACTGAAGAAAGGCTATCTTCAACTTTTCCGTCTATGGGAATTCTCTCTCCGGGTTTAACCAAGACCAAAAATCCAACTTTGACCGCTTCTATAGGGATGGTATCTTCTCCGTCGGAAAATATGACCGTAGCCTCCTTTGCCTGAAGCTTTATCAATGCTTTTATTTCTTTGGCTGCTTTGTCTCGAAGATGCAATTCAATAAATCGACCGGTGAGGTAGATAGCAATAATCATCGTACCTATGGTTCCGAAAGAAACGATGGGAAATTTTAATGAATGCAATAAAGCAGTGGTCCAGCAAGCAAGTGAACCAATAAAAATGAGGGTATCCATATTCGTGTGAAAATGGATAAGCGCTATCCATGCACCCTTAATAGTCTCCCTACCACTTTTTTAACGTTTTCTAAAGATATTTCTTTTTCACTGATTAAGAAAGCACTTTCGGTAGCCAGATTAACAGAAGCAAATTCTACACCTTTCATTTTTTTTAAAGAACTTTCTACTCTGTTCGCACAGGAAACACAAGTCATTCCGGTAACTGAAAAACTTTTTTTGTTTTTACTCATTATAATTTCTCCTTAGACTTTGCTCCTTTTGAAAAAATTTGCCAGCGATGTCTGTTAAGGTTTTGATGTGATTCGAATGAATTATTGTACTTGATGTTTGACTCCCAGCCATATCATATAAAAGGCATAAATTGCACTGAAAATTGCGCCAGGAAGAGAGGTGATTTCATCAAATATGGTCAGGGCAATGGCTGCTGCAAATCCTGAGTTTTTAATGGTCCCCAACAGTATCATTGAGGTCCGATCTTTTTGATTTATTCCTATTTTTTTTAAAATGGTATTTAATAAAATAAATCCCAGAAAAGTGGTGGTAAAAGCAATCAATGATATTTTAATTAAGACATTCGGTTGTTCCAAGAAGGTTTTTTGATTTAATCCGATCACGGTAAAGATAACCACAAAGAAACCCCAATTAATGATGGTTCCTTTCCAGGAAATAATTGATTTATAGAAATCCTTAAAGAGCAGTAGACGGGAAAATAGGATAGGTAAAATAATCAGTTCGATCAAAATGAGGATCAGCTTTGAGAAAGGAAATACTTCAGCACCGGTTAGTAACAAGATTAAGCCTGGCATAATAAAAATAGACGATAGATAGGTACCAAAAGTGGCAAATAGAGATAAAATTGAATTACCCGCTAGTAGAGAGGTAAAAGGGATTACTGCTACCCCCGGGGGTGCCGAGGCGACCAGAATCATTCCGATTATTATAGGCTCTTGAAAAATAAACCATTGATTTAATATAAGAAGTAGTGAACCTAAAAATAGATAACTGAAAAGTATTCCGATAGCAAGGGGTTGGACCAAGCTTTGCCATTTTAACATTTGCCGGGTGGGAATTTGGACAATGGAGACGGTCATTACCAATGCCAAAGCGGGAATAGTCAATGATTTAGTCCATTGAGCCAGTTGAGGGCAAGTTAAACCCAGAACAAAAGCCAGTGGTAAGATAAAATTTCGATGACCAATAAATTTAAACATCTTGGTTTCCTAAAATTACATTTTTATTACTCTATAATTTATATTTTAATAATCATCCAAATGATTAAATTCTGCATTTTCAATCCATGTCTCGGGCCTGGAAACAAATTCAACCAAGTTTTCCAGTAAGAACATATGCTTTTTTTCTTCTTCCGCCAATTTTAAAAATAGTTTCTTTTGTACTTCGATTTCAACCTTATCACTCATTTCCATATAAAACTTATAAGTCTTTTCTTCCATTTCCTGGGCTTTACGGTAAAAATTTATCTGTGGCAGGTCAAAGTCAAACACTAATTTTTTCCCTTTAATTTTAATAAATATGTTCTTAGTATTCTCTAATATATCTGTTTCTGCTAATTCTGCACTTATATCGGTTTTCATCATCTGTTCAATAATATGATAATGTTTAACTTCGTCATTTGCTAACATTTTTAATATATTCCGGAGCCCTACATCATCTATTTTTTTAGCAAGTTCAAGATAATAATTTTCACTGTCCTTTTCCATCTTCATGGCGTACTTATAAATATTCATTTTCATACCTCCTATTATATATATATGACAAGTTTCGGGGTTATGTTTCACAATTTAAAATATCTTTTTATCATGTATTTTTGCTTTCTTTGACATTTTCATAACCCATGTTTACACTTTTTTATTCTATCACTATTGTGTGAAATTGTGAAGGCCTTATGTCTTTCCTGAGAGCATCTCAAAATTATCTTTAATTATACAAAGGGCAAAAATGAGATGAATATCCGGTGTTAAAAAAACATTCAAGGGCCAACCTCCGCTCCCATTCTGTACAGTAATAAAATGCATTTAAAAAAGGAGAACTTGATTTATCAAGATTATTTCTATATAAATCTAACATAGTCATTCCCCATTTCTAATTATTGTACTTTCCCAACAGGCGCCATATAAATAGTAAATTCTTCATCACCATCAAGCCCAAGAACTCTGTCGGCAAATTCCTGGTCATAGGCTGCAATGGCACAGGTTCCGGCGCTAATGGCTTCACAGGCCAGATAGAGGTTTTGACAAACATGTCCGGCATCAATAGCTATCACTTTATAGGATGCCATGCCGTATCGCCATTCCATGCGTGCCGGTTATGGTTGTCCAAATGAAAGTCACTGCACTTTTACCTGCGAAAGATTGGCCTAATGCCGCCCGGCTTATCAAGTCCTCAAGATGTTCGTGTTTAATAAATTCAACCAGCTGATGGCTCATGGGTAGATAACGGTAAATTGCCTTTGGCAATCCTTCCACCCGGAAAGCTACAACATAAGTCTCCAGTGCATGTCTGCATCCGGCTGATGGAACGTTTCTGAAATTATGCACTGCAGCCCTTTGCTTTCTGAGACCTTGAGTTGCCCATAGAAGAAAAGAAAGTTCTTCGAGTTTTATTGCATCTTCCGTATAAGACCTTCTCGATTTTCTTTGGGCAATCGCAGTTTCAACACTTGTCCCATGAATTGATTTCCATTCACCCGGCTTAATAAGTGTAATTTTTTTGTCTTCAGGATTACACGGCTTTTCTGTTGGCGGTGACTTGATGCCTCTGCTCTGGTCTGTGATCGAAAAATCAATCGTTTTCCGAATACTATCCTTTAGAAAGTTTCTATAATTATCAATCATGAAAATCCTCCTTCAGAGGCAAATTAAAATTTTGATAATTTATAAAGTTACACTATCGATATTTTTGTTCTTTTTTTATATTACGACATATTTTACCTGAATCCCTTTTTTTATAAAAAATAAATGCAACAAAAGATCAACCCCTGTCGTGCAATGTCCCCTATTGCACGACAAAGGATCAATACTCTGCCCTGTCGTTAACATGCTGTGAAAATGAGTATTAATGAATTTGACTTATTATTCGAAAAGCTTCATGTATTGGCCATATCCTTCTTTTTCTAAATCTTCTTTGGGTATAAAACGAAGGGCAGCAGAATTCATACAATAGCGAAGACCTGTGGGTGCAGGTCCATCATTGAATACATGACCGAGATGAGAATCTGCATCTTTGCTTCTTACTTCCGTTCTGCTGGCAAATAAACTGTTATCTTCTTTTTCTAAAATGTTAATCGGTTCGAGTGGTTTGGTAAAACTTGGCCAGCCTGTTCCCGAATCAAACTTATCCAGAGAACTAAAAAGCGGTTCACCGGATACAATATCCACATAGATACCTTCTTTCTTGTTATCCCAATATTCATTGTCAAAGGCTCTTTCTGTACCGCATGACTGTGTTACGTTAAACTGTAAGGGGGTCAATGTATCTTTCAGCTCTTCATCCGAAGGTTTCTCAAACTTACTCTCATTATTATTAGTCGTATCTTCCCAGGTCGATTGAAGATAGGCTTCCCGTCCTGAACCAGCACGATATGATTTATATCTGATGGGGGCTTTCTGGTAATAATCCTGATGGTAATCCTCCGCCACATAGAATACGGATGCCGGTATTATTTCTGTAACAATATCCACTTGAAACTTGCCGGATGTTTGCAATTTTTCTTTTGATTCTTCTGCCAGCCGTTTTTGTTCTTCGCTATGATAAAAGACAGCAGTCTTGTACTGCTCCCCTCTATCTGCAAACTGACCCCTGATATCGGTAGGATTTATTTGCCGCCAAAATACATCTAACAATTGGCTATAACTGATCACTTCAGGGTCAAAAGTAATTTGTACAGCTTCCAAATGCCCGGTCTTCCCGGTGGTTACTTCTTCATAGGTTGGATCCTCTTTGTGTCCGCCGGTATAACCTGCTACAACTTCAGTAATCCCATCTAATTCTTCAAAAGGAGATTCCATACACCAAAAACAACCTCCTGCAAAGGTAGCTTTTTCCATTTTTACATCCTCCTTATTCTCATTTTTTATTATGGTATTATCTTGTCCATTCGATAAAAAGACAAAATATATGCCAATTAAACTGATAATAAATATTATCATTAAATTTCTTAACTTTACTTTCATTTTAAATTCCTCCTTTTTATTTTTTAAATTTTTTAAAATCGAAAAACACTATAGTTAAAACGCGTTGCTAAGTAATTTTTTTATAAAAAATTATTATTTATTATATTTTTTATAATTACCCCCTCCTTCTCTTTCTCAATTAGAATTAGGCAAAGCTCCTCTGTATACTTCTAAATTTTCATCCCTTTTTACTATATATTTTTAAGGATACTATGATAGTATCTTTATATAATACTAATGATACTATAGTTGTATCATAATGTCAAAAAAATATTTTTATCATTGTAATTAATCTGTGATATTGTCACTATGAAAAAGGTAAGGTGTCTAATGATCAAGAGAAGAATTAGTAAAAGTTTATGCCATAAAATCCTTAACTAAAGTTAGGATAAACGCAGGGATGCTACAGAGCTTTTAAATTTTAGCGAACGCCAGATAAAACGTCTAAAGGCAGGTTTTAAAGAAAAGAGTGGGATGCCACTCCTTATAAATGGATACCCGGTATATGTTTATTTATAAGGGGTCAGGTCTCAACATTTGACATAACTAGATTTAAAATAGACAATCAAAATAGTTATGTCAAATGTTGAGACCTGACCCCTTTTCTTATTATTTACCGTCTCCCCCGTTACACCCTCTTC
>Ga0208905_1001887_pt1 | contig 10319 bp, 10 predicted proteins | sample AntAceMetag02UKS_FD_184776 | JGI IMG/M metagenome (GOLD analysis project Ga0208905, IMG submission 184776) | Saline lake microbial communities from Ace Lake, Antarctica - Antarctic Ace Lake Metagenome 02UKS (SPAdes) (version 2) | ecosystem: Environmental > Aquatic > Non-marine Saline and...
AGGTCCGACTCCGATCGATAGATTGCGATCTCCTTTGCCAGGCCGCCGGCATAGTCACCGGTAACAGAAATATCACCAGACGTTCCGAAGTAGGTCCTGGTGACACCCCGGATCGCCCAGAGACCCGAACCAGCCCGGTAGATACCTATGTCACAGTCTCCATCTCCATCGTAGTCACCGGGGATAGGAATGTCTGTGTTCCCCCCGAAGTATGAGCGGGTTATACTCCGGACCGCCCAGGGGCCCGCTGTGGTCCGGAAGATGCTGATATCACTCGACCCATCGCCATCGTAGTCTCTGGAGACAGGAAGATCGGAACTTCTTCCGAAATATACGCGGGTGATTCCCCGGATAGCCCAGAGTCCGGTGCTCTGCCTGAAGATTCCGATATCGACCGTCCCGTCTCCGTTATAATCACCGGAATCAAGATAAAGCATCTCCGGTGAGGCATACCGGCTCCCCAGCGCGTACTCTCCCTCCGAGATGATTCGGGCCTGGACCCAGTTCTCTTCATGGAAGACCGTGCAGTCCGGGAGCATCTGCCACTCGGCGGCGGAATCGTTATACTTGAAGATCTTCAGGTTGTTCTCGGAGATGGAGGTACCGTCAACGATACCGTCGGAGTTGTTGTTCGGGTAGCTGATGCTCAGCACGGCATGTTTTTGCAGTCCGGATGTTCCTTCCAGTTTAAAGTTGGTGAAGCTGAAGAGATCCGACCGGGACTGACTTTTTGCTTTTCTGTATGGCAATGTGGCTCCATCTTCAAGGACCACCGTGCCGTTATTCAAAAGTGCTCCATAAGGGATCAGAACCGAGGCGCCGCCGGTGATCTCGATCAGGGCTGACTCCTCTCCCGGGAGATTGTTTCCCGCTTTGTCCTGTTCCCCTCCCCGTCGATCGATTCGCTGATGTCGGCGTTGGAGCTCACCACCGTAACAGTGATCACTTCCGAATCAACAAGACTATCGGAGGTATCGGATGCCACGGCCCGGAGGTTATATGTGCCGGGCGTCAGCGCGGTGGTATCCCATCCGGCGGAGAAACTGTACGGGGGCGGATAGATCGGCGGCGCTATATTTGTCCATTTCACCACCGATACCATCAAAAACAACAATTGAAAATAATAAAAAAAAGGATTAAGAAATGCAAACCCATTTTCTTTAAAAGGTTGATAATACTTCATGCAGGTGGGGTTATAGCAGTCAGGGGATTCTTTCAGGTAAGATCATCTATACTATAAGTGAGAAGAGGATGAAAACAACCTCACGGAGAAGTGGTCTCGGGGCCTAACAGGCTGATCAGGGCCACCTTCAGCATGTGGGTGATGATCATGTGGAGATCTTCTACCTCCTCGTAGGAGTCGCTCTTGACTACGATGGAAAGTTGCGCGAGTTCTGCCAGCTTTCCACCCCCCTTTCCTACCAGGCCGACTGTCATGGCCCCATGGCTGTTGGCATACTCGATCGCCCGGAGGACATTGGGGGAGTTTCCGCTGGCTGAGATTCCTATTACCAGATCGCCCTTCTCCTGGTAATTTGCCAGGGGTTCGACAAAAACTTTATCATATCCCTCGTCATTGGCCCAGGCGGTCATCAGGGGGATGCAGTCGTTTAAAGAGAGCGCTTTTATCCTGGGGCCTCCCCCGGTAAAAACTCCCTTGGCCAGATCGCAGACAAAATGGGACGCAGTGGATGCTGATCCACCATTTCCAAAGACTATAATCCGGTTCCCGGCAGAAATTTTATCCTGCATCAATTCGATCAGTTCCTCCAGTCTGTCGAAAGGGAGAGAATCAAGGCATTCTTTGATATGGGAAGTGTATCTTTTTAATATATCGCTCATCATGTTTCCTTATGGCTTAAATTGTTTTAGAGTGAGGTCTTTAATCGGCCGATAATGTTTTAAATTACCGGTGCAGAGGATAAATCCATCTTCAACCGCCGTGGCGGCAATAAGCGCGTCTGCAAGATAGAGTGCTGTTTTAAGAACATACTCTTCCATGTAAATAGAGGCCCGGCATCCTGTATTTTCTGATAAAGGCACTATCCCAATATTAAATTCAATTAACAAGTTCTTTATGTTTAAGTTCCTGCTGGTTCCGCGCTACTTGCAGAAGTTCCATCTAGGTAACGACAGAAATCCGACGATTGTTGTCAGACTGAATTGCTCTAAGCGCCTTTAAATTCCCGCGAAATAGCCAGATTAAAACATCGGTATCAAATAACATTTAACCGTCCCCTTCTCAATCTCCGAATATGATCATGGACGTCCTCAATATCATTGTGGTTACTCCACGTGCCAAACGCCGGATGATCCTGTATTGATATCGGAGAATGGGCTTGGGTATTAACTGGAGAAAGAACCGCCTTTTCTTTGCCACGGTACAAAATAGTAACCGACTCATTATGATCAATTGCCCGCATGACATCACTCATCCGTCGTCTAAGATCCAATACAGTTGCTTTCATGATCAATATTCTCCTCTCCATTGAAATCTCCGGTATTATATATCATCTCGGAGTATTCAAAATAATATTTTTATGTTGTTATTAGATTTTTCTGCTTTGTTAAAAAATACCCCGATTAATAAAACGGCGTACTACACACTTATAGTGGACACTATCTATCTTAAAAAACAACAATATTAATTCTTTGATTAAATAAAGACTTGTTTGGCTATCCCACATCCAGATCGATTAAACATTTCCTAACGATCGTCAGAAAATGTTTAATCGATTATATGAAGATGTTAGATACCGGGATGGGGAAATATAATAGATTCTCCGTGGGAGATCAGGTGACTCTTATTGCTTCATCTCCCGGATGAGAGATAGTTTCAGCATGTGGGTGATGATAAGGTGGAGATCTTCCTCATCTTCACAGGAATCGCTTTGAAAATATGTAAATATACCAGGTTATTAAGGGAAATGATACTTTTCCCAGCTGGATTTCACGACTGGCATTGTTTTCGCATAAATTATTATTTCCATCCCTATATCCGGGAAGTTACTCCGGGAACTTATCCGGATTAAATTATGTTGCTCTAATTCCGATAAAAATTTGCTCCAATCATCTGTTCTCCCTTCAATCAGATGTTTATTGCCAAAAGTATAATAAGGGGAATCTGGAGCTACTTTCAGAGAAACAAAATAATAACAATTAGGGTTCCATGATGTGGTCAGGGGACGTTTATTAACCAATGAATGCCAGTGCCAGAGGTGGGGAGATAATGTTCCGATATAAAAAGGAATACAAATTGGCCCGCGGGGGTCGGTATGTTTCCAGATGAAGTTAATGATATCTTCCGAATTATGATGGGCCAATTCCCGGGGTGCACGGGGATTAAAATAGGGGTAGGGATGCCTTAGGAAACCAGGATAGGAGGAAAGACCAAAAAATGTGGAATAATCAAATTGATTTTTGATTTTAAACGGACAGGCACCCATAGCCGCATTCCCCACCTGACGGATATAAGCCGGTAATTTAGGCACATCCCCCATAATTATCAGACCGATCAAACCCCAAAATAGCCATTTCCAGTGGGAAGTAAATCCAGTAATTAACCGGTTAATGAAGACCGCGGTAAGCAGATATAGAGCCGGGGTTGAGACATAGATAAATCTATCCTGGCTGTTCACGATCATAGACATCGTGATAAACGAGGAGAGAAATACCATTAAGAGGAGTCTAACTTTTGTCTGTTTAATGCAGATGAAGCTGAAAATTATCCCCCCCAGGTAAAGAAGATAAATCCCCAAAGAAAAGGTATATGCGTAAAGCAAGGATCTAAGATAGAAAACCCGATTTTCCAACTTACTATAATCGGAGGGATTCCAGCCGCCCGTGTCTTTAATCCGATAAAGCAGGACATCAAACTTGGGAGCGGAAGGAGGAACTGCCATCCAGATCCCCCAGATCAGGAAAAATCCGATGAGCATCATCCCAATGCGACCCCAGAGTTTTTTGGGCTTAATCGTTTGAGGCGAAAAGAGTAAAAGGGAGATATAGAAGAAGAAGAGAGATACACCAAAAAAAACCGCGTAGATATATTTGGTTAAAAATAGCAAGCCCAGGACCAGCCCAGAAATAAAATAATAACGTCCCTTTTCTTTTTTCAGGGCGGTGAACTGCGACCGGATCAAGATCAAGGTTAAAAATAACCCCAGATTTTCAATCATGGCGGTAGAGGAATAAAAAAGAAACATGGGGGAGCTACTCATTAAGATTGCCGCGATTAAACCTATTCGCGAACCATTCCGGGAAGATAGCTTTCGGCCGGTTTGGTAGATAAGCAGGATGGAAAAGAAGCCGATCACCAGATTGGTAAATCGAGCCGCTGAGTAAGAAAAACCGCCGACAATCAAAAATATTGCCGAAACCCAGGAATGGAGAAAAGGCCAGTAAATCTGGATATTGGTAAAATGCCGGAAGGCTTTCCAGTCATGCTCCAGCAGACTTTTGGCGATTAGAATGCTGGAAGTGGAATGGTGAGCTTCATCCCAGCAAAATGGGCCTTGGGGCTTGATTAAATAGAAATACACAAACAGACTAAAACCTGTACCCAGAATTAAAACCAGCCATAAACTCCCCCAGCCTGTTCTTCCAGTGGCGAATTTAGTTTCTGTTTTCATGTTCGGGGTGAAGCTCTACCAATAGCTGTTTTTTCAATAAGGTCATTAATTGCCGGCGGCTTACTTCCCAGCCGTAATTATCCGGTTTAATGGTTTCAAGCGGAGGTATTTCTTTATCCATAACCGCTATAATCATCTGAGCTAGGGAGGATGCCGAGGGGCCACAGGGATGACAGTAACGGCAAAAACGGTCCTTAGTCTCCCCGACCAGGTGTCCAATAACTGTTTTTCCAGTGGCTAAATATTCCAGGACTTTCAACGAGGTTTTCATCCGATTAGCCAGGTTGTCGCGCATAAATATTAAGGCGATATCCCCTAAGTTAAGGTAGTTAGGAATTTGGTTCTGCGGCAAGTAACCGGTCATCACCCAATTCGATAAACCGGCCCGGGAGATATACTTATGATAACGCTCAAATAGGGGCCCCCCTCCAATGATTAGCAACGTAGTCTTAGATCGCTCCTGTTCTACCCGACGGGCTGCTTCCACGATCACGTCCAGGTCCATTACTCCCCCCGTGGTGAAGGAAGCGAGGAAGACTAAGACGGTTCGACCCTGTAAGCTTAGTTGCTTCTGTAAGATAATGTTTTTCGGCTTTAATTTAAATAAAGAAAGATCGACTCCATGAGGAAGGTGAAAGATTTTTTTCACCCCCCTTTTTTGGCCCCAACTTTGAATATAACGGGATGGGGTAACAATTAGATCGCATATCCGGGGGAAAATCCATTCACAGAGCTTTACCAAATAAGCGCGGAGCAGGTTGGCTTGGAGAGGATAACCGAGATCATCCCAATCAACCACCACGGCTTTGCCTTTCAACTTCGCCACCAGGATTAAAGGTGCGGTTAAGGGTGTAAACGTCTGGGTAAAAAGAATTCGATAATTAAGGCGAAAGACATAACCAAGGCGTTTCCAGGTTCCTTTCAGGAAGCCAAAGAGATTGTTGGTTTGAGGAACAGATATAATATCGGTGGCAGAGCCGGAATAATTTGATTCTATATACGCTACTCGGTAACCATCCTGGCGAAGGAAGGAAGTGAGTTGGCGGAGCCGATGGGTTGAGCCATAGGTAATATCCATCGGATTGATAACAATAAAATCAAGGATCGGTTCAGTCATAATCGCCTCCGCTTCTCAATCATTCAACTTTTCCCGGCTTAAGGGGGAGGATAGCGAAATCCACCGATTTTTTATGGATAGTCTTTTTCATCAACTGGGATATCTTCAACCAGTAGTATTTTAATAGGACCAGATCGCCCCGGAAGGCGAATCTCAAAAGGTAAATTATTTTTCGGATTAGACGCCGGGGGTTTGTCACGACACCGAACAGGAAAGCATAGGTAGCATTTTTTTCTGCATCTACCAACGCTTGTTGCAAGCGATCATCTTTAACCTGCAAGTGTCTGCGCCCATCATAATCCTCCCACTTATCACCAAGTCGAGACTCTTTTTTCAATCGATAGTACGTCGGGGTCCCGGGGAAAGGAGTGTGGTAACTAAGCTGAATGGAGCTAAAGGGAACCGTTTTGAGCATGTGGAGCGTTTCTTGAATGGTATTCTCTGTTTCGCCTTTCAATCCAAACATAAAAGAGGCGTGAGTGCGAATGCCCAATTTAAAACAGGTTCGGCTAAGCTGACGAATTTTATCCAGATCAAGCGGTTTTTCCAGATAGCGGAGGACCTGGGGACTACCGCTTTCCACTCCAAATTTAATCCCAACGCAGCCGGAATCCGCCATCTTTTCTAGTAAAGCTTCATCTAGGCTAATAGCATCTGCCATGCATGACCATTTAACTTTTATTTTTCGTGATTTAATTTCTTTCACTATCCCCTCAACGTGATCTCTTTGAATACTGAAGGTATCATCGTCAAAATAAATTTCCCGGGCATGGTAATTCCGTATTACCGCTTCCATTTCATCCACCACATATTGGGGAGAAAAAGGTCGATAGCGGGCGGAATTATACATAACATTTATCCAGAGACAATATGAGCAGCGAAAAGGACAGCCCCGACTGGAGTGAAGCTGGAGTGCCGGCTTGAACTGGTTTATGATATCAAAATATACACCGGGGTTGACTTTATCATTGCTCGGAAAGAGATGACGGGCAGGAAATGGGAGTTTTTCCAAAGGCTCAATCAAGCCTGAGGAAGAATTAACTCTGATCTCCGTATTCTGCCGATAAGCTATTCCGGGGATATCTTTAAGATCACCTCCTCTTTGAATGGCTTTTATCAGAAGCAAGGAATTCATTTCATATTCACCCAGGAGAAGATAATCGATGAAGGGGTTTTGGATAAGAACTTGTCGCGGGAAAACAGTCACATGAGGACCGGCTAAAATAACCAGACATTTTAAGGCGAGTTTCAACTTCTTGGCTGTAATCAAATCCGCTTGAATAGTTGGAGTTGCAGTCTCGATTAAGACGAGGTCGGGATGGGTTTTCTCCGCCGCAGACATGAAATCAGCGGGTGTTTGATTCAAAGCTACTGAATCAATTACCTGGACGGAAAAGTTTTCCTGCTCCAGTAAAGCTGCTGTGTAAGCTAAAAAAAAGGGGAAAGGGAGATAAGGAGAAAACATCTTCCTGGTTTTAAAGATAGTATGGGGCCAGCGCGAACCGGCCTTGATAAAATAAAGCTCCTTCCCGCCACCCTGGGGTAGCAGCACTGGTGGATTAGCCAACAATATGTTCATTCTATTTATCCATATTTTAACCCGATTTATTCATAAATCGGATTCGGTTCGAAAAATACATTTATTTAGTTTCAACTGATTGCTTGAATTTATATTTATTGCTGCTTCCAGTTGGCTCCCTTTGAAATATTGCCCCTTAAATAATCGAGCCAGGAGAATACCACGATAAACTGTATAATTGCCATGTATTCGGTGAAGTTACGGTTTTTCAGCCAGCTAATCAGGAAAAGTGTCGCCAGCAAGACCGCCGCCCAGTAAGCTCCCAGGGTGAGGATAAGGAAGAGAGCCTCCAGAAGCAGGAGGACCGGGAGAAAAAAGGGCAGGACCCTCCTTACCAAGAAGGTCAAGGCGAACCAGCCGTTTCGCGGTCTGATAATTTCCAGATGGCGGAGGACCACTTCTATAGTGCAGGCTCCCCTCCTCCGCTTCTGGTGAAATAGCTGCCGGAGGGAGGCAGGCGCCTCCTCATAAACTATCGCTTCCGGCGCGGAAATTACCCTATATCCGCGTTCCTGTATTACTAACGCCATCTCAATATCATCCACCGCGGCCATGGAATTTATCTGGGGAAGGACTTTCCTTCGGAACGCCGAGAGCTGGCCGAAGAGAAATGGGACAGAGGAAAGAAGGCTCTCATTCTCCCGGAAGGTATGTTCAGATTCTACATAAGCTCTCTCATAACGCGCGCTCTTCCCCTCTCCCCGAATTCGTAGCCTTCCACTGACCGCACCGATCCCGGCATCCTGAAAGGGACGAACCAACTCCCGGATCGATTGTTTTTCCAGTTCGGTATCGGCGTCCGTAATAACTACAATCTCCGAGTGAGATTCATTTAATCCCTGGTTTAAAGCCGCGATTTTACCCCGGGGTGTCTTGAAACTAATGACATTTACTTTAGATTTGTAGCTCTCCAGAATTGATAAAGTCTGATCCGTGGATCCGTCATCAACCACGACAATCTCGATCTTATCGGAGGGGTAGAATTGTTCAAAGAGCTGTTCCAGCTTCCTGGGAATATGGTCGGCTTCATTGTGAGCCGGAACTATAACCGTGATCTGAGGGGTATAATCGATTTCCGGCTCCCGGGAAGGAACGGGGTGTAGTTTTAAGACAATGATGTATAAAACCGGTAAAACCAGGAGGAAGATTGCCCACAATCCCATCGGATAGATAATAAATGACATAATTGTTTCTATATTTACTCTTTTACTTCTGAGAAAAAAGATATGAAAGAAAATTTTTCGCCCCACGAACTTTTCGATAAAGATCGGAAAAGGATCGAGTATTAAACAGGAATTGGAGCATGAAGGCGGGACGAAGATAAAACTCTTTTAATCCCTGATCCACGTAATGCTTAATCTGCGCCTTGTTGAGGTCAGGGTATTCCACTACCGTGGATTGCTCTCCATCATCCAGCCAATCTTTCCAGGAATGGGCTTTAATCAATCCATTGTCTTTACAATAGTCGTAATACTCTGTTCCCGGGAAAGGGATGGCAGCAGAAAATTGAATAGTATCCAGTTTTAACTCCCGGGCATAATCCAGGGTTCGTTTAATGGAAGAAAGAGTCTCTCCCGGCAGTCCGATTACAAAACAACCATGCACCACCAAACCGGTCCTGTGAGCTAATATGACAAATTCCCGCCCTTGCTCCAGGGTGGTTCCTTTATTCATTCGGTTCAGCATCTCCTGATCCCCGGACTCAAATCCTACCAATAACTCCCGGCAGCCGGTTTTCTTCATCTTCCGAAAAAGATCCAGGTTGTAACTATCCGCGCGGGCGTTTACCGACCAGGTTACTTTCAGCTTTCGGCGTTGGATTTCATTGCATATCTCATCCGCTCGTTTTCGGTTGACTGTAAAAGTATCGTCCTCAAAAAATATTTCTCCCCGCTTCAACCGTGGCCAACGATTTAGATCATATTCCATCTCATCTACCACGTTCTGGGGTGAACGCAAGCGGTAGCGCCGCCCATGCATTACCTGGGGCCAGAGACAGAAAGAGCAACGATAGGGACAGCCTCTCCCGGAAATAATATCAAAGTACGGATAAAGTTTTCCTCCATCAAAGTATTTCATTACTTCCAGTTGATGCCAGGCTGGAAAAGGGAGCGCGTCCAGATCTTCAATCAATGGGCGGGATTTGGTTTGTCTGACGTTATTATTTTCAAGATAGGAGATGCCTTTTATTAGGGAAAGATCCTGTTTATCTTCACGGCTGAGAATGACTTCGCGAATAGTATAGTCGTATTCGCCCCTGGCGATAACATCCACCATACCTTGAGCCAGCTCCAGTGTCTCCTTCGGTAAAGCGCTGGCATGAGGCCCCACCATTATCACTAAACTGCCCGCTTCCTCTTTTGCGATTCGGGCGCATTCAATATCCGAATAAATCGAGGGCGTGGTTGAATCCAGAACCACGTAACGAGGTTGCTTCCGGCGGATTAACTCCCGGAGTTCCGGTTTATCCCATCTACGGGCCGGAAAATCATATAGCTCCACTTCAATCCCAGCTTCTTCCAGCACTGCGGTAGCATAAGCCAGCCAATCGGGAGGGCGCAGAACCCTCCCCCGGGTGCGGGCCGCCCAGCGTTGGGTACGGCAAAAGTCGGGAACAAAGGGTTCGTTGATTACCAGGACTTTCATTTCATGTTTTCTGATTGAGTTTGCGCTGGAACACTTCCGATTCTCGGTGAGCGATATTCCCCGCGTGAAGGATGATGCCGGTGGAAAAAGCGACGGCTCCCAGAAGAGAGAGAAAAAGGGCAAAGCAGAAGCTAAATAGATTCCCGCTGACAACTCCTGAAATAAATAGAATCAATGCGATCAGGTTTAAAATCAGGAAACATACTCCTCCCATAGTCATAGGCTGATGTTCCCGCAACAGCATCAATATGGTGGAAAGAATCCGATAACCGTCATTGAGAGTCCTGATCTTTGAGGCACTCCCCTCGGGACGGTTGCCGTATTCTATATCCACGGAGCAAACCTG
>Ga0208905_1001891_pt1 | contig 10317 bp, 10 predicted proteins | sample AntAceMetag02UKS_FD_184776 | JGI IMG/M metagenome (GOLD analysis project Ga0208905, IMG submission 184776) | Saline lake microbial communities from Ace Lake, Antarctica - Antarctic Ace Lake Metagenome 02UKS (SPAdes) (version 2) | ecosystem: Environmental > Aquatic > Non-marine Saline and...
CTGTGACGGAAACCAGGCGAAGGACCATCAGGTCTTCAGCCTTTATACGGAATCTCCTGCATGAAGATCTCCGCAAAGGACAAATTACTGTGCCCGATATGATATCTCTCAACGTCTCTGAAACAGCAAGTGCGCTGAGTGCGAAGTTCATAATAACCCCGACAGAAACAGGGGCAACGGCACGGCGTATCGCCCGGTTCAAGCCGGAAGGCTGGATCATAGCCTCCAATCCCAAAAAGAGTATATGTGACTTTCTCTTCTTTTCCTATGGAGTTCATCCCACCGTTATGGAAACGGCTCACACCGGGTGGCGTGACAGTATCCTCGGTAAACTGAAAGAGAAGAAGCTCGCCCAAAGGGGCGAATATGTAGTCATGACGGAAGGCAGATTTTCAAAAGGGGAGGGAAGTACCGATTCTCTGTCCATCATCACTGTCTGATGCCGTCCTTTCCATGAGGGCGGATTTGTGATGGGCTGTCTGACGGGAATTAGCCGTTCATCGGTTGGATACTATTTTCAGAAGGGGTATCGGATTACAGGTCGCTCTGCTTTTTGAGGGCCTTCGTCTCTTTCTTTTTCTGTTTTACCAGCGTCTTAGTCAGCTTTTTGTCATGCTTGGCCTGCTCTTCCGGGGACATTGCAGCAGGGGGCGGTTCTTCCATTCGGGGGGCGTCTTCGATACGTCCACTGCTGGTGATGGGTGGTGTTTCTTCGCTTGTGGGAGACGAGCCCTCTCTTTTTAGACGGGCTTTTTCCATCAGGTGTTTGGCGAGACTTTTGCCGAACTGCCCGATGAAACCGGCCAGCAGAACGATCAACACCCATTTGGCGATCCTGAGATAATCGAGGTCAGGCATTAATGTGCCCCGCCTTCGGTGTGCTCAAAAACCGGTCTATGATCAGGTGCGCGATTCCCTGTGCGTCATCGATGTCGAGGCAGGGGACATCGATCTCCATCGGTACATCGCTGGCGACGGCAAACAGGTTGTCTTCTTTTGAACAGAGCATCTCCCGTTTCAGGACGGAGCGGAAGACCTCTATCTTCGGGTACGCGTTCCCCTTGAATCCTTCCGAGAGGACAATATCGACACCATGGATGTACCGGTCTCTCAGCTCCGCGATTCCAAGGTCTCTTTCAGGAGTTTCAATGCTGGCAATTTGTTCGGGGGATGACATAACGGTCATTCGCGCGCCCGCCTTCCTGTGGCGCCAGCTGTCCTTTCCCTCTCGGTCGATATCGAAGCCACGGTGGCTGTGTTTGATTGTTGCCACACGCCAGCCCTTCCGTGTCAGTTCCGGTATTATCTTTTCGATCAATGTAGTCTTTCCGGAACCCGATTTTCCCACGATAGAAACGATGGGGATTATATTTTCTCCGGATATATTATGTGTCTGCATTGCGTTTAATTTTCCTGTCTATAAATCGAAGGAAAGGGCGCATATTCGGCGTGCCGCCACCCTCCGATATAATCTGCATGATCTTGCGAGGATCCAGTATCGCGGAGCCGCCGAGATGTGTTGCCGGAGTCTCAGCGAATGCCTCACCGAACATGGGTGTGGAGGGTCCTATTATTGTTACGTGTCTTGGATTTGCGAGCCCGTTGAGAATTTCCTCGATGGTATTATTCAGAAGCGAGGTAGCGGTAATGATTGCTACGCTGCATTTCCCGAGAATGTTGTCTATCTCTCTCCTGCCCGGGATTTCCATGCGATTCGGATCTTTTTCGATAATGTGAAGATTTGCCCCAGTTTTCTTTATTCGTTCCACAAGGGGGCCAAAATATCCCACCATGGCCACACTGTCCGAGGAGGACAGGTTCATCAGATCTATGGAATCCCTTTCCGGTTCTTCGGCAATATCGGGGCAGATTATCGCGTTTGCCGTGGCCAGACCCAGCGCCTTTTCCAGGGGGTTTCTGCCACTGACGAGAAGGTCTAAAAGTTTTGAAGCCTGAGATCCTGCCAGTGTTCCTGCTTTGTTGAAGGTTTCACATCCGGGTGGCAGCTCATTCCTCAACAGGGCGGAGAGTCCCGGCTTGCCCCCCTCCAGCAGCACCCCGACATAGCCCAGACCGATTCTTGCCTCTTTCACACAAAGTTTTTTGCTCCTGCTGTACAGGTGTGCATGGATATGCCGGGATATGTCACCCATCTTTATCATTTTGCTGTCCTTCCGATATAGGTCGTTTGGATAAAGATTTTTATACCTCGCCGACAATATGCGCCAGGCAAGGACTTGGTGCCATCATATTATAGTGTCAGATCATCTGCAATCATTAAAAACAAAAAAGGGAACAACCCCTAAAGAGCCATTCCCTTTTACTAACCGGTATTATTTCTTATTCTATTATTCTATAGGGTAGCCTGCCTTTAACCATGCTTTCCAGCCACCAGCCATACTTTCCACATTTGTATATCCCATCTGTCCTAATGTTTTGGCACTGAGACATGAACGGCCACCTGTCTTGCAATAAACAACTATGAAAGCAGCCTTATTAGGAATCTTCTTTGTTGCTTTGAATTCCAAGAGACCGCGCTGAAGATTCATTGCCTTTGGAAGATGACCTTTCTTGAATTCCTTGGCTGTTCTGCAGTCAAGAATAACATCTACTTTCCCTGCATCCATCGCTGCCTTGGCGTCAGCAACTGATATTTCCGTTACCGTTTTCTTGGCTTCCTTTACAAAATCCTTGTCAGTCATACCTGCCAGACAGTAAGAGGATAACGAAAGGGTTAAAAGCAAAACAAAGAAAACAACTAAACTCTTTTTCATAAATATTTGTTTACGCATAATGATTGTACCTCCGAAAATTTATTATATTAACCAGACGGCGACTTTCTAACACATTTCTTAAAAAAAGCAAATTATATTTCTTGATATAATGTTTTTTTACAATCGCACACTGGCAAATACACGCCGTTCCAATGTAAACATTTGTAAACCCTGATATTTCTGTTAAGCAATTTAACAAAAATAAAGGCTTAATACTGCTGATCTACCGTCTTAATTCTTGACTCCATTTTCAAATTTATGGTATTGCTTTTTCCCATTTTGGGACTACTTATATGATTAAAAAACTACATAAATTATTTTCCTCTGTAAAGCTCACCATCTTTTTATTTCTTTTTCTGGCAGTCACCTCGATCATAGGTACGATAATCCAACAGGGCCTGCCTATGGAGAGGTACAAATCTCTCTACAGTCCCGGTGTATTTTCTGCCTTAAAATTTTTCAATATATTCGACATGTACCACTCATGGTGGTTTACGACTCTTTTGACCCTGTTATCAATAAATATTATTGTTTGTACATTCAAACAGGTCCCCCGCATTATCAGACTGATTTCCCCAGAGAAAAAAGAGATTGATGACACAGTATTCAAATCATCGCAGATTCGAAAAACATTCCAGAGTCAGAAAAAACTGTCAGATATTGAGCGACATGCAGAGATAATCATAAAATCCCTCGTGGGAACCCCTGTAAAGACTGTCAAAAACGATACCATCTATTTTCTCGCGGAAAGGGGGAGATATTCAAGACTGGGTATGATCTTTGTTCATATCAGCATTCTTCTGATACTGGCTGGTGGATTGATAGGAACCATCCTGGGGTTTCACGGTCAGATGAATATTGTTGAGGGGGAGAAATCTGATACAGTCACACTGTTTGGAGGAGAAGGAGCGAAAAAACTCGATTTTGACGTTCGCTGCGATGACTTCACTGTCGAATTCCATGAAACAGGTATGCCGAAAGAATACAAAACCGATTTAACAATAATGAATGATGGAAAGAAAGTTGTCTCAGGAACAATTAGAGTGAACCATCCCCTTATTTATAAGGGACTGAAGTTTTGCCAGGCAACATATGGCATTGCCGGAGTAAGTGATCTCTTGATTGGTGCAAAAAACAACAAAACGGGTGAAAAAACCGCCTTGAACCCAAACATAATGAAGAAAGTTCCTCTGCCGGGCAGCAATGCGTCTTTCGCAATAGCCAGATTTGTAACCGATCAAGACGGGATGGGCCCCGCGGTGCTGGGAGTTTTACTTGAACCGGGAAAGGCACAACACGACATATTCTGGATATTTCAGAATGGGCACAATATCAATCAACAGCAAAAGAGTGGCTTTACCTTTACATTGGATAGCTTCAGCAGACTTTATTATACGGGTATTCAGGTCAGCAAAGATCCGGGAGTTCCTCTTGTATGGATCGGATTCTGTCTCATTATGATGGGTTTCATATTGAGTCTGTTTTTCACCCATAAGAGGATATGGATGAAGATTTCAGGTTCGCAGGATAAATATGAAATTTCCATTGCCGCCAGTGTTAGTAAGAACAGGAAAAGCTTTGAAGAGCAACTGGCAGGACTAACCAGGGAGGCTGCAGTAGAGCAAACAAAATGAACGATACCTTTCTTATCAGTATAGTGACATTCACCTATTTTTCCGCTGCCTTTGTTTTTCTTATTTCTATCGTTTTCAATAAGAAATCTGTGGATAAATGGGCATTGATAATCACTGTCGCCGGATTAATACTCCAGACGTCGGCGATAATTATGCGCTGGATTCATTCGTACCAGTTGGGCATAGGACACGCGCCTCTTTCAAATTTCTACGAGTCGCTGGTATTTTTTTCATGGTCCATTATTTTCGTTTATCTGATAATAAGAAAACGATACCGGGATAATCTCTTTGGCGTCCTATCTGCTTTTTTCGCCTTTTTAATATTGGCGTATGCCTCCCTGTCCAGCAATGTAAACTGCACGATTCAGCCTCTTATCCCCGCTCTTCAAAGCAATTGGCTGATAAGTCATGTTATTAGTTCTTTTTTAGCCTATGCCTGTTTTACCATCGCGTTTGGAACTAGCATTCTTTACCTGTTAAAGATTAAGATGAAAATGAGCATGCTTCCCGATGCACTTTTTTTAGACGAAGTAACCTACAAAATGGTATCGATAGGTTTTGTATTATTAACGCTTGGCATTATTACTGGGGCGGCGTGGGCTGACAGGGCATGGGGACGTTACTGGGGATGGGACCCAAAAGAAACATGGTCGCTTATTACGTGGCTGATTTACGGTGCGTTTCTTCATACCCATCTTGCAAGGGGGTGGAGAGGTGTTAAGCTGTCTCTGGTTTCAATAATCGGTTTTATTGCCGTTATTTTTACTTATCTCGGGGTTAACTATGTTCTTTCCGGCCTTCACAGCTATCTTTGATAGGATGTTGAGGAAGAAATATTTTTCCCTTGCAATATTTTTTGATATTTCATGTTGATTTCAATCAACATAATTTGTTATATGGTTGCAGATTTTGAATGGTTGGGTACAAAAAAATAGATGACAGCTGGAGCATATCGGGTATGAGAAGCGTATCAAAACTGTTTGTAATGTTCATTGCCGTTTTTGTCTTTGTTTTATCTAATTCAGCCACGTTTGCCAGTGCCGAAGAAAGCGGTTGTGTATCATGTCATACCAGCCTGAAAAATCTTCTTAAGATTACCTCGGCCATTGAAGCGGCAAAACCCAATGTGGAAAAGCCTGCCGAATCAAAAGGCGAAGGGTGAGGCGGAGCTGTGGCTCCGTTGGAGCCATACGAAAAGGTGCAGATAGACACAGACTTCCTGGATGAAGATGAAGATGTGCACGGGCAGGTGTCCTGCGAAAAGTGTCACGGCGGTAATCCCGAGAGTAACGATTATAAGACAGCGCATGAAGGAGTGGTAAGGGATCCTACGTATCCCGATCCCTCAAAGACTTGCGGCGAGTGCCATGCAATGGATGACGAGGGTGGTCACCCGGAAATAACAGGAAAAAATAAAACTAACCTCCATGTAACCCTTGCTCCTTTCAAGAATAAGATATACCTCAGAGCAGATTCGGATCCCTGTGTACGTGACAAGATTGACGATGCTATGGGAACAAATTGTTCGGCATGCCACAGCAGTTGCGGCCAGTGTCACGTCAGCCGTCCTGAATCCGTTGGGGGTGGATTCATAGATGGACATCTTTTCCAGAAGACACCTCCCGTCGAGACGAACTGTACCTCATGCCACGGAAGTAGAGTCGGAAAAGAATTTCATGGAGAAAATGAGGGAATACCGGCTGACGTCCACCACACTGAGCATGAAATGGCTTGTAAGGCATGCCACACGGGCGATGAAATGCACGGAAGCGGTATGAGTGAGGAGCCTTTCGACCGGTACGAAGTTGCAAACCGGGCAAAATGTGAAGACTGCCATAAAATGGCAGGCTCTGAAAAAACGGAAGCTGATAAGCAGGGTAAAGATCTTGTGCACCCAGATCATGCTATTCACCAGGGTAAGGTAAGCTGCCAGGTCTGCCATTCCATGCCATACAAAAACTGTTACAGCTGTCATGTCGGCAAAGACGAATTGGGTGCACCTTATTTTGAAACAGCTCCCTCAAAAATGGATTTCAAGATAGGCCTGCGTCCCAAGACTACTGAAGACAGGCCGGAAAAATATGTTACCGTTCGCCATGTACCGGTAAGCCCCGGCCTGTTTGATTTTTATGTCAAAGATGCCTTGACAAATATGGACAAAGCGCCAACGTGGAAATTTGCCACACCGCATAACATCCAGCTTAAGACTCCACAAAATGAAACCTGCCTTGCGTGTCATGGAAACAATAAACTCTTCCTGACAGAGAAAGACGCTGAGTCGTGGGAGGTCAAGGCAAACAAGGATGTTTTTGTTTCTCTTAAACCCGCTCCGTCCGTGAGACATAACTGGCTGGAACAGCCTGAACTTCACCTGAAAAAGGTGGATTGTCTGACGTGTCACGATCCTTCATTAAAATCTCCCATAAGAGATTGTCAGCAGTGTCACGCAAAAGACAGCATTCTTCTGACGAAAGCCGAAAGTGCTCCGGAATATTCTTTAACAAACTGGAACTTTACAAATAATGAGCTTATCGAAAAGGGCGATTATGTTGTGGGAAGCAACCGGATACCGGCCCTCGATGTTTTTGGAATCCTGCTGTTAATTTTAACGTTTGCGGGATGTGCAATACACGGCATTTTGAGATTCATCAGCAGAAGGAGAAAATAATAAAATGTCCGAGAAAATTTATTTGCATCCAATCACCGAACGTGCATGGCACTGGATACACGCCATCCTGGTTATATTATTAATATTATCCGGTGCTCAGATACACTGGCCGGATAGTACTAATCTTTTTGGAAGTTTTTCAAATGCCATATCCTTACATAACTGGGCAGGAATATTGCTGGTCTGTGATTTCTTCCTGTGGTTACTGTACAATCTTATATCCAGACGCGTATCACACTATCTTCTAAGAAAAGAAGATATACATCCGGGCATGATTGTGCAGGCAAAATTTTATGCTTATGATATTTTCAGAAACAGACCCCATCCCTATTCTCCATCTGAGGACAACAAATTTAATCCATTGCAGAAAGCGACTTATTTTCAATTCATGTTTATCATGATGCCCCTTCTGTTAATAAGTGGCGTTCTCTATTTGTATCCATCTTATTTTTCGTCCTTTATTTCTTTTATTGGCGGCTTAAAGGTTGTGGCTGTTTTCCACTATATTATGGCTATCATATTTACAGCCTTTTTTATCGCCCATATCTACCTTGCAACTACGGGTCATACCGTCTTTGCTGATTTCATCTCTATGATTACGGGATATGCCGAGAAGGAAGAGCATTAAGAGATGACGAACTCCTAAAAAGTCAAAATTAGATGGCAAAGTAATCCCGATATGTCGTCACAAATCCAAGGCACGCAGATCATGAGGAGTGGACGTACTTAACGTACGCCGCAATAAGCCTGCCTCGGCGAAGGACGGGGAAAGATGCAGCTAAACTCAGTCCCGATGAATAAGGATTTACAAAGCCCTCAAGAGCTCTTTTCCGATCTACTTATTCCAAAATATATTTATAAAATAATCTTGACATTTCGTTTCGTGATTGCTACGAGCTATCCGTAATATTGATATTGGTCATTGATTAGTATCAAGTTCTCCGATCCGCTTCTTCTAAAGAACATATTCCATGAAGGGTGGACAATGGGTATAACTGGAAACGGTTGTGCCTCCCATGCTTGGAAAGGGGACTAGTTGAAAGTATTGCTACTAACTATAGAAAGGAGCATGGAGTTATGGATGTTAGCAGAAGAGGTTTCTTAAAGATCTCCGGTACGGCATTGATGGCAAGCGGCATAGGTATAAACCTGAAGCCCGTGGCCGCTCATGCCCAACCACTTAAGATCAAATACGCCAAAGAGACCACAACGATCTGCCCTTACTGTGCAGTTGGATGCGGTATAATAGTTTCCACTCGAAACGGCAAGGTCATAAACACGGAGGGGGATCCGGATCATCCGGTAAACAGGGGTTCGCTCTGCAGTAAGGGAGGGTCAATCTACCAGCTTTCGGTTAACAAGAATCGTCTTGATAAGCCCCTTTACCGGGCACCCTATTCCGATAAGTGGGAAGAAAAGTCCTGGGAGTGGATGATTGACAAGATTGCCAGGAACGTCAAGAAGAGCAGAGACGAGAGCTTTACCTTTAAGAACGCAAAGGGCCAGGTAGTAAACAGAACCAATGGTATCGCTTCCATAGGCAGCGCTGCCATGGACAACGAAGAGTGTTTCATCTATCAAAAATTCTTGAGGGGGTTGGGCCTGGTCTATATTGAACATCAGGCCCGTATCTGACACTCCGCTACTGTTGCGGCTCTGGCAGAGTCGTTCGGACGCGGTGCAATGACCAATCACTGGATCGATATCCAGTACAGTGATTGTGTGTTAATAATGGGAAGTAACGCGGCTTCCAATCATCCCATCTCATTCAAGTATGTGACCAAGGCCATGGAAAACGGCGCGAAGCTGATCAATGTGGATCCGCGATTCACGCAGACCTCTTCTAAGGCCGATATCTATGCCTCCCTGAGATCGGGAAGTGACATAGCCTTTCTGGGTGGTATGATCAAATATATCCTGGACAACAAATTGATCCAGGAAAAATATGTCAAATACTATACCAACGCTCCATTCCTGATCAACCCCGACTTCAAACTCCCCGGAGATAATGATGGAGTATTCTCGGGTCTCAATGACGCCAAGTACGACAAATCTTCTTGGTCTTTTCAGACGGATATGAACGGTGTTATCAAGAAGGATATGAGCCTCAAGGATCCCAACTGTGCGTATCAACTCTTGAAGAGACATTATTCCCGGTATAACCTGGATATCGTGTCCAGGATTACCGGTACGCCGAAAGAAAAACTCCTGGAGGTCTACAAAGAGTATACTAAAACCGGCAAGATAGGGAAAGCCGGGACCATCATGTATGCGATGGGATGGACCCAGCATACGGTCGGCGTTCAGAATATCAGGACGATGAGTATGATTCAGCTTCTGCTGGGGAATATGGGAGTTGCCGGCGGTGGCGTAAATGCCCTCAGGGGCGAGTCCAACGTCCAGGGTTCCACTGATCACTGTCTTCTGTACCATATTCTTCCCGGGTATTTGAAGACCCCCACGGAATCACTGCCGACTCTGTCCGTGTATAATGCCAAGCACACGCCCAAATCGGATGAGCCTAAGAGCCTGAACTGGTGGAAGAACTATCCGAAGTATGTGGCAAGTCTTCTGCGGGCCCACTACGGAACGGGTGTCTCTCTTGAGGATGCCTATTCATACCTGCCGAAGCTGGATGACGGTAAGAACTACTCCTGGCTGAGCCTTTTCGACGCAATGTATAAGGAGAAGTTTACCGGATTTTTCGCATGGGGACAGAACCCCGCCTGCAGCGGCGCCAGTTCCAACAAGACCCGGCAGGCCATGGGCAAGCTGGACTGGATGGTAAATGTCAATATCTTCGACAGCGAAACAGGATCTTTCTGGAAGGGGCCTGATATGGATCCGAAGAAGATAAAGACGGAGGTCTTCATGCTCCCCTGCTCCGCTTCGATTGAGAAAGAGGGCAGCATCACAAACAGCGGTCGCTGGATGCAGTGGCGGTACAAAGCGGTTGATTCACCCGGTGTCGCGATGCCCGATGGAGAAATTATTACGGAGCTCTACTACAAGATCAAAGAACTGTACGAAGAGGAAGGCGGTCCGCTGAAAGAGGCCATCGCCAAGATGACCTGGGATTATGGACCCAAGGGTGCAGATGGCAAGATCCGGTACCTGGATACGCATTATATAGCCAAAGAAATTAATGGATATTTTCTTGAAGATAAAACGGTCAAAGGAAAGCTGTTTAAAAAAGGCACCCTCGTTCCCAGTTTCGCTTATCTGCAGGATGACGGGTCCA
>Ga0208905_1001893_pt1 | contig 10315 bp, 10 predicted proteins | sample AntAceMetag02UKS_FD_184776 | JGI IMG/M metagenome (GOLD analysis project Ga0208905, IMG submission 184776) | Saline lake microbial communities from Ace Lake, Antarctica - Antarctic Ace Lake Metagenome 02UKS (SPAdes) (version 2) | ecosystem: Environmental > Aquatic > Non-marine Saline and...
ACTTCTTGGTTATTAATACGTAAATTTGCAAATAGAAACATATTTTCAAAAATTGATCTAAAACCTTAATTTTCAGGTTTTATAAAAAATTTAGTCCACAGTCGGCAGTCCACAGTCTACAAAAAAGTAAATACCGATCAAACAATTATAACATATACATAACCAAATCATTTAAAATACCGAGAAATTTATTAAGTCCGATCTTCAAATTGCCGACTGAAGACTGAAGATTGCCGACTTAAAAAAAAAGAAGATAATAATACTAGTCATAATCAAGCTATAAACATTAATAACTAGATATAATAAAACACACATTATGAACCTATCGCATATTGAACACATTGGAATAGCAGTTACAAGTCTGGATGAAGCTATCCCCTTTTACGAAAAAGTTTTAGGACTGGATTGTTATAGTATAGAAGAAGTAAAAGACCAAAAGGTAAAAACAGCTTTTTTTAAAGTAGGTCAAACAAAGATTGAGTTACTTGAACCTACCGATCCTGAAAGTGCTGTTGCAAAATTCATTTCAAAGAAAGGAGAGGGCATCCACCATATTGCTTTTGCAGTGAATGATATTGACCGGAAGCTGAAAGAAGTTGAAGAAAAAGGAGTGAGGCTTATTGATAATGTTTCCAGAAAAGGAGCAGAGGGAATGGATATTGGTTTTCTTCATCCCAAATCTACTTTTGGAGTATTGACCGAACTTTGCGAGAAAAAAGAGAAATAACATAGTAGTCCACAGTCCACAGTCGGCAGTCCACAAAAAAGAAAATAATAATTAAACAATTATGACACATACTTAATAACATAATTCAAAATTTATAAAAGTTTAAATAGCCCGGTCTTTAATTTGCCGACTGAAGACTGAAGACTGCCGACTTAAAACGAAAAGTATAATGAAATTTACCTATTATCAAACCATAAACATTGAACTTACGGTACAATAAAATTTTATTCCATGGATAATCAGCAAAAACTAAAAGAACTGATTGAACTGCGCGAAAAGGCTAAACTTGGGGGTGGAGAGAAACGCATTAAAGATCAGCATGACAAAGGCAAATTTACTGCACGCGAAAGGATAGAAAAGCTGCTTGATGAAGGAAGCTTTGAGGAGTTTGATACGTTTGTTACTCATCGTTGCAAAGATTTTGGTTTGGCTGATAAGCAATATCTTTCAGATGGGGTAATTACGGGACATGGGACTATTGATGGCAGGGTTGTTTACATTTTCTCCCAGGATTTTACTGTATTCGGAGGATCATTATCAGAAACTTTTGCGCAAAAAATATGTAAAGTAATGGACCAGGCTATGAAGGTTGGGGCCCCTATTATTGGGATAAATGATAGTGGAGGAGCCCGCATACAGGAAGGAGTTCATAGTCTGGCTGGTTACACTGAGATTTTTGAACGTAATATACTTGCATCAGGTGTAGTACCGCAGATATCAGCAGTGTTTGGTCCTTGTGCCGGAGGTGCAGTTTATTCCCCTGCTCTAACCGATTTTATCATTATGAGTGATAAAACCAGTCATATGTTTGTAACCGGTCCGAAAGTAACTAAAGCTGTGACAGGTGAAAGTATAACAGCCGAGGATTTAGGAGGTGCAAGTGTTCATGGTTCTAAATCGGGGGTAACACATTTTGTTGCAGATGATGAAGAAGAGGGATTGATGCTTATTCGTAAATTGCTTTACTATATGCCTCAGAATAATCTTGAAGACCCGCCACAGACCGAATGTAACGATCCAATAGACAGGCTTGAAGACTCGCTTAACGAAATAATCCCTGAAAAGACCAGTCAATCATATGATGTTAAAGATATTATATATTCAATAGTTGACAGAGGCGAATTTCTTGAAGTACATCGCCGCTGGGCAAAAAATATTATTGTAGGTTTTGCAAAATTCGATGGGATGCCTGTGGGGATAGTTGCAAACCAGCCAATATTCCTGGCAGGTGTGCTGGATATTAACGCATCAAAAAAAGCTGCCCGGTTTGTTCGTTTTTGTGATGCTTTTAATATCCCGATAGTTACCCTGGTTGATGTACCCGGATTCCTTCCCGGTAGTGCTCAGGAGTATGAAGGGATAATAACCAATGGTGCAAAACTTATGTTTGCATACGGTGAAGCAACTGTTCCGAAAATTACTATTACACTTAGAAAATCATACGGGGGAGCACATTGTGTTATGTCTTCAAAACAATTGAGAGGTGATCTTAATTATGCATGGCCAACAGCTGAAATAGCTGTGATGGGTTCGCAGGGGGCTGTCGAGATTTTGTATGGGAAAAAGATTATGGAATTAACTGATTTAGAAGAAAAATCAGAATATATTGCTGAAAAAGAATCGGAATACAATAAAAAATTTGCAAACCCTTATCAAGCTGCCAAATTTGGATATATTGATGATGTTATTGAACCAAGAAATACACGTTTCAGAATTATTCGTGGTTTGAAAACGCTTGGAACAAAAAAAGATGTTAATCCTATGAAGAAACATTCAAATATCCCATTATAGTAAGAAGGCAATTGATCAGTCGGCATTAATCCGCCTAGCGGTTTCAAACCGCTTGGCGGATGTATTAGGAGCCTTAGCCTTTAATAAGAGAATGAATACTAAAATAACATAACTTGATATATCAATGAATAACTTTTTATTCAGTCGGCAGTCAACAATCGGCAGTCGACAATTGGCAGTTGAAGTGAAGACACTGGATAATAAAAGAAAATAAAACGATGAGATTTTTATTAGCAAATATACAAATTGACTTTTCAGCTATCGATTCTGATGGATTGGTACTGGTAATAGTCGGGTATTGCATTGTTTTTATGGCTCTGTTATTGCTTTATTTGTTTTTCCGGTATATAATTCCAACAATACTTAGAGTTAAAATAGGAAAGGGCAGGTTTAATAAAGGTTCTGATTCTTCAGAGACAAATCAAATTGTTGAAGTAACCGGAGAGGTGAATGCAGCCATCAGTATGGCATTATATCTGTATCTGAATGAATTGCACGATGAGGAAAGCAATATTCTTACAATTAAAAGAGTATCGAAGGTATATTCACCATGGAGCTCGAAAATATATGGAGTAAGAAGTTATAAGTGAACTTAAGAAACGAACATGAAAAAATTCAAATTTACAATTCACGGTAATATATATGATGTTGAGATTAATAATTTTGAGGGAAATATTGCCGAAATTGAAGTTAATGGGACATTATATCAGGTTGAGGTAAATAAAGAAGTTAAACAATCAAAAACTCCAACCTTAGTACGTTCTGTTGTTCCTGAGCAAAAGAAGCAAATTGAAAAAGCAGAGCGTGGTTCGACGATAGCTGTTAAAGCCCCTCTGCCGGGAAATATTCTGGAAGTCTTTGTAAAATCCGGCGATATTGTTAAGAAAGATCAGAAGCTTCTTGTTATGGAGGCTATGAAGATGGAGAATGTTGTACTTGCAGAAAAAGATGGTGTTATTGAGTTAGTTAAAGTACAACAGGGTATGTCTGTTCTTCAGGGAGATACTCTGATTGAGATGGTGTAATAAGAAATTAGTCGGCAGTCGGCAATCAGCAGTCGGCAAAATAACTAAAAATGGCAAAAAAATAACCTACTGATTTAGTGTGTGTCTATAGGTTATTAGATGGTTGCAGGAAAAGATTTGAATTTTAAATTAAATATGAAAAAACTTCTAACGATTGTCAGCATAATTGTGGTTCTTTCCTGTATTTCATTTGCTTTTAGTAGTAAGGATACAGAAACAACCGGTTCTGCTCAAAAAGAGAAAATTATTAATTCTTCCGACACCGGGTTATCTGATCCCTCCTCCGGAGCTTTACGTGGTCTGAAACAATTTTTTGAATATTCCGGTTTTAATAATGTTACTACCGGTCACCTGGTAATGCTATTGGTTGGATTGTTTTTTATTTTTCTTGCAATAAAATTTGATTATGAACCATTGCTTTTAATTCCTATAGGTACCGGAATACTAATAGGGAATATTCCTTTTCTTCAAGCTGAAGGTGTTAACTTACAATTGGGTATTTACCAGGAAGGTAGTGTTATGAATTACCTCTATTTTGGTGTACTTAAAGGTATTTACCCCCCTTTGATCTTTCTTGGTATAGGAGCAATGACTGATTTCTCATCACTTATCTCAAACCCCAGACTTATGCTGCTTGGGGCTGCTGCTCAGGTTGGGATATTTATAACTTTCCTGGGAGCCCTGGTTCTTGGTTTTGTGCCACCTGAGGCAGGAGCTATTGGTATTATCGGTGGGGCAGACGGACCAACAGCAATATTTCTTTCATCGAAACTGGCTAACGGAATAAATATACTGGCAGATGGAACAACAGTTAGAAACCTGATAGGTCCGATTGCCATAGCTGCTTATTCATATATGGCGCTTGTACCGGTTATTCAGCCGCCAATCATGAAACTGTTAACAACACGTAAAGAAAGACTGATTAGAATGAAACCTCCAAGGGCTGTATCAAGGACTGAAAAAATAATGTTCCCCATTACAGGCTTGTTACTAACTGCTTTTATTTCTCCCGGCTCTCTTCCATTACTTGGTATGTTGTTTTTCGGAAATCTTTTAAAGGAATCGGGTGTTACTAAACGATTGGCTGAAACAGCCAGAACATCACTTATTGATATCGTTACTATTGTATTGGGACTTACAGTTGGTGCATCAACGCAGGCAGATGTTTTCCTGACATCCGAATCAATGCTTATTTTTGTCCTTGGAGCATTATCATTTATGATTGCAACTGCCGGGGGATTAATCTTTGCTAAAGTTATGAACCTGTTTTTAAACAAAGAGAATAAAATAAATCCCCTTATTGGGGCTGCCGGTGTTTCTGCTGTTCCTGATAGTGCCAGGGTTGTACAGAATATTGGATTGAAAGAAGATCCTTCAAACCACCTTCTTATGCATGCAATGGCTCCTAATGTATCCGGTGTTATCGGATCAGCTGTTGCTGCCGGTATTCTTCTGAGTTTTTTATTGTAAAACTTAAGCTACACGCTTACTGTAATCCGCCAAGCGGTTTTGAACCGCTAGGCGGATATGTGAATTCATGCTAGAAAATATATCTTATAGAAATTCCGCCTCCATCAAACCATCTTCCGGTATATCCGATAACATTGAAAGCAGGTTTCCAGTCAATACTAAGAGAAATGGGAATTTCATTAAATGAATATTCCAGTCCGAGTATAGCATCAATACCAATTATTGAGTATTGTCCTCCGGTATCAGCCCATGGAGCATCCGGATTATACCACCATCCAATATGTGCACCGGCGCCATAGAAAACTTTCAACTCACTTACTTTGAATGGGTCGGCATGTATCTCATATAGTCCTGTGATAATCCATCCCTGCCATCTCGTGGACACTATTCCTTCAAGGGCATTTGTGCTACTGATGAAATGCTTCACTGTAATTCCTTGCGCCGGACCGCCCCGTATCCCGATACCGGTTCCGTAATCCTGGGCCTGTAACGCTCCAAATCCAACAAAAGATAGTAATATTGTTAATAGAAATATTTTTTTCATGATCAGTATTATTGAAGTGATTTGCGGGACAAATATAAAACATAAAAAAACAAAAAAGTTAAAAAAAGAAAAAAAATTAAGATATTTGTAACTGTTCAGTATTTATATCAAACACAACACGAGTGAAACGACAACAAAACATTGCTGAAGCAGGGATTGCCGGACCAAAAGTAAGGTCTGATTGTTATGTAAGGTTAGAACTGACTGAAAAAGGAGGTATCAGGATCAATCTGGATTCAAAAGTAAAGTCGTTATACGGATCATCAATTGAGCAGCTTTGTAGTAATGTATTTGAATTCTTCGGAATTGATAATGTTAAACTTACACTGAAAGACTCAGGTGCATTGCCGTTTACAATATCTGCCAGATTAGAAGCGACTGTTAGACAAATATCTGATACCGGTAAAGAATTTATTCCGGATATGATAGATGAAAACAAGTATCCTTCTGTAAGGGACCGTTTCAGGTTTTCCAGACTTTATCTTCCGGGCAATAATCCTAAAATGATGCTTAATGCCGGTGTCCATAATCCTGACGGAATAATACTTGATCTTGAAGATTCTGTTGCACCAACAAAGAAAATGGAGGCAAGATTACTTGTTCGTAATGCTTTGCGGCAGGTAAATTTCTATGGATCAGAAAGGATGGTTAGAATAAACCAGCTTCCTGATGGATTGGAGGATTTGAAATATATCATTCCACATAATGTACATGTGGTATTAATACCTAAATGTGAAAATGTTTCGCAGATAAAGCAGGTTGAAAAAGAAATCAATAATCTTAATAAAAAGCATGAAATCAGACAGGGGGTCTTTCTGATGCCGATTATTGAAACAGCACTTGGTGTGGAAAAGGCATTTGAGATTGCTTCAGCGTCTGAGAATATTGTTGCATTGGCAATAGGTCTTGAAGACCTTACCGCTGATCTTGGGGTGATTCGTACAAATGAAGCAACAGAAACGTTGTATGCCCGTACCCGTTTGGTTAACGCATGCAAAGCTGCTGGAATACAGGCAATTGATTCTGTTTTTTCGGATGTTGGAGACATGGAGGGACTGCGGCAAAATGTAAAAGTCTCTAAATCACTTGGTTTTGAAGGGATGGGTTGTATCCATCCACGACAGATAAGTATTATCCATGAATGTTTTGTTCCTTCAAAAGAAGAAATAGAGAAAGCACAAAAAATTATGGATGCTTTTTATACAGCCAGAGAAAAAGGACTGGGCGTGGTTGCTGTTGGATCAAAAATGATTGATCTTCCTGTAGTGAAAAGGGCAGAGAAAACAGTTAATCTTGCAATAAAACTTGGAATGATACCAGAGAAACCTCAAACCTCAACCTTCAAACCTCAAACCTGAATATGCCAGAAACCAAATTAGCAAAAAACGCTGTCGGACGGAGTGTGCCGCTGGAAATTAACGGAAAGCCTGTGATTCCTTATAAGGGAGTAGGTAAGCATAATGTGGCAGGTGCAAAACACGGACCGAAAATTAATACATGTAAAGATTTTCCTTCAGATGGTAATAAGCGTGTCGGAACGCTTAAGGAAGCTCTTAAAAAAGCCGGGTTGAAAGATGGCATGACTGTTTCCACTCACCATCATTTCAGGAATGGTGATTTGCTTGCAAATCAGTTGTTTGATATTGCAAAAGAAATGGGGGTAAAGGACCTTCGCTGGTTTCCTTCTGCTTCATTTCCATGTCATGAGCATCTAATACAATATCTTGAAGACGGAACAATTCATCATATTGAAGGTAGTATGAATGGAGCGCTTGGGCGTTTTGCGTCACAGGGAAAAATGAAAGGGGTGGGCGTACTTCGCTCACATGGTGGACGGTACCAGGCTGTTCAGGATGGTGAGGTGAAGATTGATATTGCTGTTATCGGTGCGGCATGTGCCGATTCTTTTGGGAATTCAAATGGGTTGTATGGAGACTCCGCTACCGGTTTGCTAGGTTTTGCCCTGGCTGATTCACAGTATGCTGATAAGGTAATTGTTGTAACAGATAATATGGTTCCGTTTCCCTGCGTACCCTGGCAGATACAAGGTAATTATGTAGATTATACTGTTGAAGTTGATAAGCTTGGTGATCCGGAAAAAATTATTTCCGGTACTACAAGGATCACAAAGAGTCCGGATAGGTTACTACTGGCTGAAATGACTGCTAAATTCTGTGATGAAACGGGAATTATCCATAATGGTTTTTCATTTCAGTCGGGCGCAGGTGGCACATCGCTTGCTGTAGGTGAATATTTTAAAAAGATTATGCAGAAAAAGGGGATAAAAGCAAGGTTTGCCAGGGGAGGAAGTAATAAGTACCTGGTCTCTATGCTCGAAGAAGGTCTTATTGATTATATCCTTGACGGACAAACTTTCGACCTGGAAGGTGTGCGTTCAATGGCAGAAAATCCGGGACATGTATGGACCAGCCCTTTTACTTCATATAATTATCATGGAAAAGGAAATTTTGCAGGTATGGTGGATGTTGCTATTCTTGGTGCAACAGAGGTAGATGTAAATTTTAATGCTAACGTTGTAACTCATTCCGATGGATACCTGCTGCATGGAATTGGAGGGTGGCAGAATTGTCTGTTCTCAAAAACAGTTATATTACCAATTCCTTTGTTTCGTGATCGTATACCTGTGGTTGTTGATGAAGTTACAACTCTTTGCGGACCGGGAGAATTGATTGATGTAATTGTAACAGAAAGAGGGATTGCCGTAAACCCGTTAAGAACCGATCTGCTTGAAAAGCTTAAAGGATCTGACTTGCCTATAAAAAGTATAAATGAACTAAAGGATGAGGCTGAAAAAATATGCGGGAAACCTGAAAAAGCACATTTTGACGATCAGATAATTGCTGTTGTTAAATGGGTGGATGGAACTGTGCTCGATGTTGTAAAAAAAGTTCGTTAGCGCGAACGTCATTTGGTCGCTAACGCTCCCGTAATTAATTGTCATTCACTCCGTTGTCATTAACGATTTCTTTAATGACCAGTAACCAGTAACCAGTAACCAGTATACTTTACCCTATACTTCTTCCGTCATCAAAATGATTTTGAGATTCTTCATCTGAGAAATAAATTCGTATCCTTACTGTATCTCTAATAAAGTTGACCCTGCCTATTGAAATATCTGTTATTGTTAACCCGGTTCGTTTCTCCAGGTCAGCAATAAGTTCCTTTCTTTTCTCCGATCTGATCAAATCAATTTTTTCGTAATTGATAAATTTTGAGTTGATTTTGTTTTTTTGCCAGAATAATTCAGCAACCCAGGCCATAAACAGAATGATCATATTTATGAATAACAATTCAATGTAACTTGTTTGACCATTTAGCATTGCATTGATAACAGAAATTCCTATTACCAGGAAAAGATAGGTCATCTCTTTTACAGGAATCTGACTGGTGCGGAACCGCAGGATACCGAAAAGAGCAAATAAACCAATAGCCACACCGGTGCTTAAATCAGCAACACTAACAAGTGAGTAGGTAACAAGGAATACTATAGAACTTATCAATATATAAGAAAAGAAATATTCCTTTCTTCTTGCAACAGGATAATACAAGAATCTTACAAGTATTAATACTACAATACTATTAAAAGAGAATCTGACCAGCAGCTCAAAAAAACTTGAAACGTTAATAAATTTTATACCGAATATTTGTAACAACTCAGGAAATAAGTTGATGAATAAATTCCCCATGGCTTATTTGTTTAAGTATTAGTAATTTTGGTTTATAACGGTTATATTTTATTCCCGGATAGGTTAATACTACACCTAATAGATACTTGCTCAATCCTTGTGGGAATATCCTCTGATCCAATAACAGGTCAATAAAATCAGATCGTGATGAAGACCTGCTATGTTTAACTTCAGCAATAGTAAGAAAAGGCAGTTTATATTCTTTGTTTTTACCGGAAATCTGCAAACCTGTATCAATTGTAATTCTCTCTTTGACAGTCTTATGTACAAGGGTTATTCGATTAAATCTGTTTCTGATGCCCGGGATAAGGTTTTTAGCTTCGTAAGGCACAAGTTTGTTAATAAAATCGGCAGATTCTCCAATCAGGGTATCTTCAAATGAGGTTTGTTCAATCCGGGTTTTAATAGTTCTTCTTTTGTTATTCTTGAATTTTACTTCAAGAAATATTATTCCCGAATCAACATATTCTCTGAACCGCACCTTGTATCTGTTTAAATGCCTGTTATGATGAACAGTGTACATATCGAATTCCGGGGTGTCAAAATACAGATTACTGTATGTGAAAATTGACCCTGCCTTTTCTTCCAGTATGTTATAATTAGCAGATGCCTTTTCAAGTATTCCGGGAAGCAGTTCAGAAGAGAAAATGAACTTAGTATCGATCCGGTCCATTAACCTGACTTTATCCATTTTTTCAAGGGAAATGGTATCGAAATTCTTTATAATATGTTTCAAATCGTTCAAACCGGATTATTATAAAAATCTGACGCAAAATACACAGAAAATGTATGAATAAGGCACAGTATTGTCATTAAATTTCAGAAAACAGGAAACAAGTAGAATGGAAAGATGGAACGTTTGAGCAAACTTGTTTGCGAAAACCTCATGAGCAGGTTGTGGGAAGGATTGTGGGAGCGAATAATAATGGAATGGTGGAAAAAAATTAATAAACACAGACCTGCCAGCGTCCGCAGGACCTGGCAGAGTCTAAAAAAAAGAAAAAAATCAACCATTTAAACCACTTTCGGGGATAAAAACCGCCGAAAGGGT
>Ga0208905_1001895_pt1 | contig 10313 bp, 5 predicted proteins | sample AntAceMetag02UKS_FD_184776 | JGI IMG/M metagenome (GOLD analysis project Ga0208905, IMG submission 184776) | Saline lake microbial communities from Ace Lake, Antarctica - Antarctic Ace Lake Metagenome 02UKS (SPAdes) (version 2) | ecosystem: Environmental > Aquatic > Non-marine Saline and Alkaline...
TTTTGTTTCCGGGCTTAATTAAATTATCCCTGCCTGCATCTTTCCATTTATAAGTTGGTATATTTAGTATTGAGATTAATTTTTGTGAAGTAAAAGGCAGGAATGGTTCACATAAAACTGATAAGTTAGCTGTAATTTGCAGAGAAATATTTAAAATTGTTTTTACTCTTTGAATATTTGTTTTTATCTGTTTCCATGGCTCTGTTTCCGTAAGATATTTATTACCTAAACGGGATAAGTTCATTAGTTCGTTTAAAGCTTCACGAAAATGATAGGTCTCTATACTTTTACCTATTTTGTCTGGAAACATATTTAGTTCTGCTAATACAGATTTATCATAATCTGTTAGTTTTGTGATTTCCGGTGTAATTCCGTTAAAATATTTATATGTCATAACAAGTGTCCGATTTACAAAATTCCCAAGAATTGCTACTAACTCATTATTATTTTTTGCCTGAAAATCTTTCCAAGTAAAGTCATTATCCTTTGTTTCCGGTGCATTTGCGCATAATACATATCTCAGGGCATCCTGTTTATTTGGAAAGTCATTCAAATATTCATCTAACCATACAGCCCAGTTGCGTGAAGTTGATATTTTGTTGCCTTCCAGATTTAAAAATTCATTGGCAGGAACATTTTGCGGTAAAATATATGTGCCTTCAGATTTTAATATACAAGGGAAAATGATACAGTGGAATACAATATTATCTTTACCAATAAAGTGAATTAATTTTGTTCCTTTATCTTTCCAGTAAATTTCCCAGTTTTTGGAGTTTTGTTTAGCCCATTCTTTTGTTGCTGATATATAACCAATTGGAGCATCAAACCATACATAAAGAACTTTTCCTTTAGCATTTTCAAGCGGAACTTTAATGCCCCAGTCCAAATCACGCGTAATGGCTCTTGGTTGTAATCCTTGGTCTATCCATGATTTACATTGACCATAAACATTATTTTTCCAGTCCTTTTTATGTCCTTTTATAATCCATTCTTCTATCCATTTTTCATATTTGTTTAAAGGCAAAAACCAGTGTTTGGTTTTTTTTAATACAGGTTTATTACCGCTAATTGTTGATTTTGGGTTTATCAGGTCTGTAGCATTTAGAGAAGTGCCACATTTTTCGCACTGGTCCCCATAAGCTTTTTCATATCCGCAATGCGGACAAGTGCCTGTTATATATCTGTCAGGTAGAAATTGTTTGTTTTCTTTATCATAAAATTGTTCTGTGGTCTTTTCTGTAAAAATATTTTTTTTATATAAATTCATAAAGATTTCAGAAGCTGTTTCATGATGGATTTTTGAAGATGTCCGTGAGTATATGTCAAAAGATATTCCAAATTCCTCAAAGGATTTTTTTATGATATTATGAAATTTATCAACAAGTTGTTTGGGAGTGATACCTTGTTGTTTTGCCTTTATTGTGATAGGGACGCCGTGTTCATCAGAACCACATACAAATAATACATCTTTTTCTTTTGAACGTAAGTAGCGCACATAAATATCAGCAGGTAAATAAGCACCTGCCAAATGTCCAATATGGACAGGACCATTTGCATAAGGCAAAGCAGAAGTAACTGTATATCTTTTGAATTTATTTTTTTCCATTAAGTTTTTTAATTATAAAATCTTTTTTAAAACTCTGAAAGAGTTTAATTTGAATAACCATAGATGCAATCTATGGTTAAACTAACAGACAACTGACAAACAACCCTCCTTGGGCGGGTTGAATAAATCTACCATAAATATTTTTCATCAAACTCTATCCCATGTTCATTCAATAGTTCAATATACTCTTCTTTAAAGCTTTTTGTCTTATGATGTTCTTTCTGATTTTTTACATATTCTATTAATCTATCTTTATCCTTTATAGAATAAGTAAAAGCTCCGTATCCATCTTGCCACCCACTAAAACCAGTAAATATATTTTTTTCTTTTATCCATTTTGAACTGGCAATCTTCATATCTTTTATTAGAGAGGATAATGCAACTGTTGGATGAAGATGTGTAACAATATGAATATGGTCTTCTACTCCGTTTATTCTATATACATGACATTTCTTGTTCTTCAATATGCCCCAAAGATATTTAAACAGCATAGCCTGTTTTTCTTCTTTCAATACTGGTTTACGATCTTTTGTTGAATAAACGATTTGATATAATATCTGTGTATATGTTGCCATAATGATTGTTTTTTGTTCAATCCACCTTAGGCGGATTGATGGTCTTTATTACTTTTTTACCACAGGTTACACCTGTGGTTATTTATATTCAATCCCTTTCGGGATTTTTTTAATTAAAGCAAAATTAAAAAATTATTACAATAATATTAAGATGTAATTTTTATCGGCAAAAATTTATCCATATAAGATATATAATCAATAAATAGTGTTTGTCCATAATGTCCGATTTCTTCGTTACGCTTGTCTTTCAAATCAGTCATTTACAAAAGTAAACTCCTGATTTTCAAGACTGCGCAAGCCTCGAACCCGAACATTCTGAACTAAACACTTATTTTATGGACAGACAATAAATAATATATTTGTAAACTTTGATTTTAATCATAAAACTGTATTTTTGTTAATTATTTAATATCTGAAAGAGAAAATGAATATGCAAAGGAATAAAATTTATTTTGTTTCTGATTGTCATTTAGGATTTCCTGACTATGAAAATAGTTTGATGAGAGAAAAAATATTTGTTAAATGGCTTGATAAGATAAAATATGATGCAAAAGAGATATATTTACTTGGTGATATTTTTGATTTCTGGTTTGAATATAAAACAGTAGTTCCAAAGGGATATGTAAGATTACTTGGCAAATTGGCAGAGATTACAGATTCAGGAATTATAGTTCATTATTTTACCGGTAATCATGATATGTGGATATTTGATTATTTTACAAAAGAGCTAAATATTAAAATTTACAGAGAACCTGTTGTAAGGGTTATCAATGATAAGAAATTTTTTATCGGACATGGTGATGGACTTGGACCTGGAGATAAAGGTTATAAATTTATTAAAAAAGTTTTCTCAAATAAATTATGTCAATGGTTATTTGCTCGTTTACATCCTAATTTTGGACTAAGTTTAGCTATGTTTTTTTCTGAAAAAAGCAGAACTATGAATGGGAGAGATGATAAAATATTTCTTGGTGAAGACAAAGAGAAACTTATTTTATATAGTAAAAACAAGTTATTAAAAGAACATTTCGATTATTTTATTTTTGGACACAGACATTTGCCAATAAATTTGCATATAGGAGATAATTCCCGTTATATAAACCTTGGCGACTGGATAAATAATTATTCTTATGCTGTTTTTGATGGAAATAATCTTGAGATAAAATATTTTATCAAATAAACAAAAAAGGGACTTTAATAAAAGTGGTTCAAACCCCAGTATTGCGGAACTGAAAGATAAAAGATATTTATTTTTCAAGACAAAAGACAAAAAAATAAAAGGACTAATAAATGAAACAAGATTTGTCAGAGCGGTTTTTAGAATTTGCTGTAAGTATTATCAAATTAGGCAAAAAACTAAACAAAACTTCGGTCAGGCGCCCGACTGATATGAAGGTCGTCATGTTTACTGACAACTATTTCGTGCAGGGACTACATATTTAAAATTGCCCTGAAAGGGCAAAATCAATAACATAGGGCGATAGCCCTGTGAATGAACAATAACAGATGACTTAAGCTCTGAAAGAGCGTAATCAAAATTGGAAAAAGTTAAATCTCATTCATCACAGGAAAAAGACCTTTCAGGAAGAATATTTAGAGTTCCTGAAGGAGTATAACATAGAGTATGATGAAAGATACTTATGGGATTGAGATTACACCCTTTCAGGGCTTAGCCTAGCATTGTATTTATATTCACAGGGCTACACCCTGCGTTGATATATAATGCCCTTTCAGAGCTTAAAAATGTTTATTTTTTATAACTTTTAATTTAAATTTTTTTAGAAATTAATTATTTTTTCAATCAAATCTGCTGTTCGGCTAGAATAACCTACTTCATTATCATACCATAAAATGACTTTTATAAAATTCCCGTCATTAACTTGGGTTAATAAGGAATCAAAAACAGAGGAATGAGTATTACCAATAACATCAACACTGACAATAGGTTCTTCACAATATTCCAATATACCTTTCATTGTATTTTCTGATGCTTTTTTGATTGCTGCATTAATTTCTTCTTTTGTAACATTTTTAGATAATTCGCATGTGAAATCTACGAGAGAGCCATCAACAGAAGGCACTCTAACAGATAAACCATCTAATTTCCCTTTTAATTCAGGAATAACCAGTCCAACAGCTTTTGCTGCACCGGTAGTTGTTGGTATTAAAGAACATGCAGCAGCCCGTGCTCTTCTAAGATCACTATGTGGAGCATCATGTAGATTCTGATCTGTGGTATATGAATGAATAGTATTCATTAGCCCTCTTTTTATTCCAAAATTATCATTTAATACTTTTGCCACAGGTGCCAAACAATTTGTTGTGCAGGAAGCATTAGAAATAATATCATCATTTTTTTCTATTATAAAATCATTTACACCTAATACAACTGTCTTAACATCATCACTTTTTGCAGGTGCTGAGATAATAACTTTTTTTGCTCCGGCTTTAATATGAGCATAAGATTTTTCTCTGGTACGAAAGAATCCGGTAGATTCAATAACAATAGAAATTCCTAATTCTTTCCATGGCAAGTTTGCAGGGTCTTTTTCAGAATATACTCTTATTCGGTTCCCATTTACAACAATATTATTTCCATCAGCATAAACCTCACCTGGAAATTTACCATGAACAGAATCATATTTTAATAAATGTGCTAATGTTTTGCAATCTGTTAAGTCATTTACTGCAATTACATCAATATTTTTTTTGTTTAATAAAGATCTATAGGTTATCCTTCCTATACGTCCAAAGCCATTTATAGCTACTTTGATATTTCCCATAATAATTTTTTATTTATTATAAATATTAATTTTTTATTTTAAAAATGCAATATTAATCATATTTATAATATTGCAATATTAAATATTGAAAAAAGGGTAAATATTATTTTGAGCTGCTACATAAAATAGCATTTTACCAGCTACTCTATTTTTATTTAGCTTGAGATTCCTCATTCCGCTTAGCTCCATTCGGAATGACAATTTTCGTTAATATATTGTGGGGAAAGAGAGACGTTTCGCCTTAGGCGAAACGTCTCTCTTTCCCCACCTAAAAACAATTAACTGTCATTCCGAACGCAGTGAGGAATCTTTTGTTAGAATCCCCCAATCAATTTTCTTATTACTATACAAGTCAATCCATTTAGGATTTAAAGAATCAATAAGAGTATGCTTTTTTTTCCTTGAATACCCTTTTATCTGTTTTTCTCTTTTTATTGCCAAATCAATAAAATCAAACAATTCAAAATTCACCCTGTGAAATAAAATAATTACAAGAATTTTTATATGAGATATGTTAATTTGAAATATTAATTATTAGAACTCCCCTAACCTGAACAAGCCATAGCCAAACAGGTTATACGTTAAATTGACCTAATTTCTAATTTTTAATTGACCTAAAAAATGACCAATTACCCAATAATCTATACTTTACGTGGTTATATTTTGTGTAATAGTCATTGAGTCATTCATAGTCATTTGGCTTTGCTGTCATTCAGTTGCTAATGGTTATATATTTGTTAAAATTATAATTGTTTATAGTATATAAAATATTTCAAATTATTACCGAGCAGAGTATAATTGGTCATTAGAAATTGAGATTTGATTAGGTCAATTAGAGCAATTAGATTAATTAGAAATTATAAAAAAGTTCTATATAAAATATTCTGCCAAAAAATACACGAATATTATAAATAAGATACTAAAGCAAAACAACATGTCCATAAACTTTATAGAATTTTTTTGCTGTATGATAACTGATTTTATAAACATATATGCCGGCAGTAGCCAGTTTCCCGTTAATTTTGCCATCCCATCCCTCATTTATATCTTTTGTTTCAAAAACTATTTGTCCCCAACGGGAAAAAATTTTGAATTCAATACTTGAAATTCCTTCACCATAAACTTTAAATTCATCATTTATACCATCAGCATTAGGAGTAAATGCATTAGGCACATAAAATGTAGAACAATCTTTTACTGTTATTACAGACATATCAGCATTAGAACAATTGTTTGTATCTGTTACTGTTGCTGTGTAAGTTGTAGTTGCCTCAGGATGAACAACAGGATTTTTCAATGTTTCCTGACCATTTAACGATGGATCTGGTGGTATAGCAGACCATAAATAAATTCCGTTACTATTTACTGTAAGTGTTGTTTCATCACCATAACATACAGTTGTATCATCTCCTGTATATACTGTTGGTAAAGGATTTACAAAAACCACTACTGTATCATATCCTGGACATTGACTTGTAACAGTAACATAGTAAGTAGTTGTTACCAAAGGACTTACCATATTAGTAGCAGTATTAATCCCATTACTCCAGTTATATGTGTTTCCGCCGGAAGCAGTTAACGTTGTTGTTCCTCCAATGCAGATTTCCGCATCTGGTCCTGCATTAGCGGCATCAGAGCCAACAGAAACTATAACAGAATCAACTAACTGTGCACTGCAAATGTCATTGGCAGTAACTATATAAGTAGTAGTTACAACAGGGCTGGCAATAAAGTTTGACGTAGAGTCCCCATTACTCCATATATATGTATAGGGAGGCATTCCTTCTGATGCAGATGCCCATAGATTAGCCTGTCCTCCGCAAATCATTGTATCATTGCTTGTAATAAGGGATAAATTTATATTATCAATAATCTGAATAGTAATAGTATCTGTTGCACATGGAGAAGTTTGAATAATAAGGACTACTGTTTCTGTTCCTTCTGTTATGCCATCCAAGAAAGGAGAGATAATAACAGCTGAAGAGTCCTGTCCTGCAGGTATTACAACGTTGTTAGCAATATTAGTATAATCAGTTCCATTTATTGCTGTGCCGCTGATTGTATAATTAACAGTAAGAGGATAAGTTAAAGGGTCAGCTAAAACAAAACTTACAATTGCATCGCTACATCCTTCAATGGCTGTAGTATCAACAGCTGCCAAAGAATAAGCTGTGCTAACTGTTACAGAATTACTGGTAAAGCTGTTTTCTTCTAAAAATACAGCTGAATCATAAGAAGAATCTCCTGCATCACCAATAGCAATTTTAATATGATATTGCACACAGGGAGTTACAAGACACCATGCTGTTAATACAGTTGTAAAACCATCATAAACAATTGTTGTTCCTCCTATTCCTTCATTATCTATATAATATTGCGGATATGAAGGTGTTACATTGTTAATATTATCAATTGTTACAGGTAAAGTTGTTCCCGGTATAAGAGCAATATTTTTATTTGAATAATTACCACCTGAAGGATTAGGTCCTGTAACAAAAAAACCAAATACATCATTAAAGCTGGAAGATACATATTCAGGATACTCTTCAGAGCCAAAGACGTATCTGAATTTTATTGTATCAGATTCTGGAATAAAGTCAAATTCCAAGACAGCAGCGTCATTTATAGCATAACTTATTAGAGCAGCTAATTGAGGATCGCTAAATGTTCCGTTAGTATTAGAAGCAAAAAATGTGACAGGACCGGGTGCTTCACTAACATCTCCTGTGGACATTATAACTCCGCTTTCCAATCCTAAATTTGTTCCGCCTCCTCCACTAAATGAACCAATAGAACTATTTATACCGGAATAGGTAACATTACTAATGGTAACACCTGTTCCGACCAATACGTTTTGAACCAGTTGTGTTGGTGTCATTGTAGTATTAATAACCAGCTGAGCAAATAATTCGTTTGTTAAAAACATAAACAAAACAGGCATTAGTTTAAAAACCAATATCAGTTTATTTTTTTTATAATGTATAGATGTTTTCATCTGTTTATATTTTGTGATTATATTATTTTTAAATACTTATATTTACTTAAAATTTTAGTTTATAACCATTAACTTCCAGATATTAATCAATAAGTTCTAATGTCGTGGTAACTGTAAAATATCGTTCCGCCTAAGGCGGATTGACACTGTCAGGTTCGGCAGTTGCCGAACTCTGACAGGTCAGGAATGTCTAAATATCACAGACATAAAACCTGACAGAGTCGCAAGACCTGTCAGAGTTTGGCTTTATATGAAGTTTTATTATTAACATAACACTAATATATTTTTTTACAAAAATACAAAATTAAATTAAATTACCGTATTATTGTTACTGTTCCACTATCGTGATAATTTGAGTTATTATCAGGCAATTTTAAAATATAATAATAAACACCAGCAGGACAATTTTTGCCATCCCAGTCGTTTTGATAATTACTTTTTTCATAAATCAGATTTCCCCAGCGATTAAATATTATAAGCTGATTGTTTTTAAGTTTTTCTATGTTGATAATATGAAAACAATCATTTTTTCCATCATTATTAGGGGTAAAAACATTTGGTATTGTTAAATTTACTATCTCAACTTGTTTTATGATAGTATCAAAACATGTATTATTATAATTTGATATAATAAGTAATACATCATAAATTCCTTCGCTATTATATGTATGTGAAGGATTTTGCTCTGTTGATGTATTATTTATGCCGGAGCCAGGGTCGCCAAAGTTCCAGTTCCAGTAACTGGTATTATTAGATGACTGGTCTGTGAACGAGATAACAGGATTTTGTGTTAAAGCAACTTCCGGTTGTGCATAAAAATTTGCCTCCGGCTGTGGATAGACAGTTATCATGCCATGAGAAGTATATATCTCTATACATCCATTTATTGTTGTTACAGAAAGAGTAACATTATAAGTTCCATCATAGTTATAAAAGTGTGAAGGATTTTGTTCTGTTGATGTATTAGAACCTGACTCAGGATCTCCGAAATTCCACAACCAACTGATGATAGATGAGTCCGAGGTGGAATTATCTGTAAAAGCAGCCCAAAGAGGTTCACAATCACTATAAGGATATGCTGTAAATTCAACATTTGGTGAAGGGAACACAGAGACCACTACTGTTGCTGTATCTGAACATCCATTATTATCAGTCCCTGTTACTATGTATGTTGTTGCTGTTAAAGGAAAGGCATCAACTGTTGCTCCTGTTGTAGATGATAATCCTGCTGATGGTGACCATATATAACTATCTGCACCTGTTGCTGTTAAAGATATTGTATCTTCACTGCATATAAAAGGATTATCAGGTATTACTGATATTACCGGTTTTGGATAGACAGTTACAACAACAGTATCTACTACTAAGCCACAAATATCACTAACAGTTACTGTATATGTAGTTGTTACAGAAGGAGTAACAATAGTAGATATTGTAACTGCATCATTACTCCAGTGATAAATAACAGGTGATAATCCTCCTGACACAGAGACAGATATTGGTATTGATACAGGACCTGTTTGTCCCATACAAAGCATTGTATCATTAGCAAATGTTTCTATATTAATATAATCTTTAATTGTTATTGTAAGAGTATCATACCCGCAGGGAGAAGTTTGTATAACAAGTATTACTGTTTCATCACCTTCTGTGGCTCCGTCATAATAAGGTAATATAAGAATACCTACAGAGTCCTGCCCTGTTGGTATTGTAACGCTAGCTGGTATGTCAGTATAATCAGTTCCTTCTGTAGCGCTTCCACCAACAGAGATAATATTTATAGTAAAAGGGGAAGTAACAGGGGTTGAAGTTGTAAAACTTATAATAGCATCGCTACATCCTTCAATTGCTGCAGTAGCACCTGGCACAGAATAAGATACATTGCCAACACTAACACCGCTTGAAAAGCTGTTTTCTTCCAGAAATACAGCTGAATCATAGGAATGGTCACCGGCATCGCCAATAGCAATTTTAATATGATATTGAACACAGGGAGTTACAAGACACCATGCTGTTAATACAGTTGTAAAACCATCATAAACAATTGTTGTTCCTCCTAGTGCTTCATTATCTATATAATATTGTTGATATGAGGGTATTACATTGTTAACATTATCAATTGTTACAGGTAAAGTTGTTCCCGGTATAAGAGCAATATTTTTATTTGTATAATTACCCCCAGAAGGATTAGGTCCTGTAACAAAAAAACCAAATACATCATTAAAGCTGGAAGATACATATTCAGGATACTCTTCAGAGCCAAAGACGTATCTGAATTTTAATGTATCAGCTTCGGGAATAAAATCAAATTCCAAAACAGCAGCATCATATACATCATAAAGAGGTATAAGAGC
>Ga0208905_1001898_pt1 | contig 10306 bp, 12 predicted proteins | sample AntAceMetag02UKS_FD_184776 | JGI IMG/M metagenome (GOLD analysis project Ga0208905, IMG submission 184776) | Saline lake microbial communities from Ace Lake, Antarctica - Antarctic Ace Lake Metagenome 02UKS (SPAdes) (version 2) | ecosystem: Environmental > Aquatic > Non-marine Saline and...
TCTATTTTTATAGTCATATTAACCCCCGTTTCGATATCATATAATATTATAACATAAAATTATATACAATTCAATTTATATTTTTACCAATCAAAAGGTCGATATTCTCGATCTTCTTCTTCTGGGTATAAAGAGCTTAACCGGTGGCCAGCTGATTTTCCTTCAATAATAATTTCCGGTTCAACCTGGACAATCTCATTAACACATCCGGCGATCGCATCTATCGTATCACTATGGCCTGAGGGTCCTCTTTCGTGAATAATTGTTAACTGATTTGACTTGTTATAAATTGCGATAGTATTCCTTAGCCCGGCTCTTAGATCAGGTCTGTCAGGTAATTTTAAATTATCTTTTATCATCAGGCTTTTTAATACCACATAAACCTCAGCCAAGCTCGGCCGGACAAGAACCCCTAAACCTATCCCTTTAAAGGAATTTTCAACATATCCACGGCTATACCTGTCAATAACAGCAACAGAAATAAAATAAGTTTCGGCCAATATTTTAATTTCCCCTAAGATAATATTTAGATCCTTTGTTTCCCAACTTCTAACCACGTCAATAACGGCCGTTTCCCCTTCTTTATGGCCTATACTTAAAGCGAATCTATCCCGGCCACTTAAACCGGATTGATCTAAAGCCAGGTAATAGGTAAATTCCGAATTATAAGGCAAATCACCAGCCAAAACAAAAGGCTTTTGCATTAATTCCCATGAAAAAAATGATTCGAGTTTTTCACTAAATACGCCTTCAAATTCCCTTTTGAAATTATCAATATCCCGGCGTTTTTCCTTTTCTAAAAAGGCTAAAGGGATTAAAGGATTGCAAAAGGCCGTACTTCCTTGCATTGTCAATCTGTCTTGTATTTTAAAGCCCTCGTTAAAGTAATTATAAAAAAGCCCCTGTTTTGCCCCTGCCGTACTGATTAAAAATAATTTGTTATCCGGAAATTGTGCTTGCCGGGGCCGAAGGCTATTAAATATAGCTTCATCTGCTTTCGGTCCTTCTATCCGGTAAAAAGCACACTCATCAAGAATCAATACAGCGATTCCAAGGCCACGTAGAGCCGTAGAATTACAAGGCCCACTTACTATTTTAATATTGTTTTTTAAAGTTATTTCTAACTCGGTTGTTTTACTGATCATCTTTTTTAATACCGGGGAATTATTTAACATACGCAAGCAATTAGTTTGTATTATAGCAATAGCCTGTTTTTCTCTGGTAGCTATAATCGCTATATAAACATATTCCCCTTTAGATACATATTTTTGATTTTCGCCCCTGGTAGCCTCATATAAAGCACAAATTGAAGATATTAGACTTTTTCCGCTCCTCGCACCTAAGGCCATGACCGCCTCATTTTTAATCTGTCCGGGTATATATTTACCTTTACCTTTAGTTAAAACCTTAAATATTTTTAACTGTTTTTTATCTAAAGGAAGGCCGTATAAAACCCTCAAAATAACTTCCTGGGCCGGTCTTTTCTCAAAAGATAAACCTAAATAATCTTTATCGGTAGAGAATTGGATTATATCTAAATCTTTTAGACGTTTAGTCTTTGTTATTATTTTTTCTATGCTCCCGGTATCTTTACCCCTTTTAAGGTTAGCCCTTGCCCTTGCTTCTGATTCCGGAGATTTATAAACATATCTTTTTATTTTTGGTCTGCCCATTAAATCACCACCTTTTTTTACTGAGATAGTCTATTCGATACATTTTCTTTCCATTTTTCTTTACGACTTGCTTAAATCTGATAGGCTTTTCTTTTTCAAAAAACAATATATAGAAAAACTCACCAATCAGTAATAAAAATATTAACTTTAAAAACATTTCATTTTTCCTCCTAATTTGATATATTAGAAGGAGTCCGGGGATCTCTAAAAATTGAGGTCTTTCTTTGTTTGGAGATAACCTCAGTTCAAAGGGATTCCTGGTCTCCTTAAAAACTATTCTTTAATTAATAAACCCCCCTTCATATTTTATTAAAACCCCGCCAGGTTGCTTAAAACAGCCTAAATTTAAACAATTTTGATATAGGCCTTATAAAGATATTAAAAAGCTTAATTTATAGGCCAAAACCGTTAATCGTTTCCTTGTTTTCATCATCATTAATTCCAATATATCTAAAAGTTACTTTAATATTTTTGTGATTTAGTAAATTAGAGATCCGTTCAATACTTACACCCTGCTTTCTTAAATGATAAGCAAATGTTTTTCTTAATGTATGGCCGCCGACTTTATAATCAATTCCAATATCCCGGCACCATTTATTTATTAACTGATAGGCCCGGACCCGGCTAATAGATTTATTCTTTTTAGTTTTTTCGTTAGTAAATAGAAATTGATCCAGGTTAAATATATCAGTCTTTTTTAAATAATAGTTCAAAGCTTCTTTGATCTGTTTATTAAAGAATATTTTTCGAGTCTTCCCGGTTTTTTGTTCTTTAATGATTAAATAATCTTTTATATTTCCTTTATGATCTTTTACATCTGCAAGCTTTAAAGATAAAAGATCCCCAATCCTCAGGCCCGAATTAATACCAAAGACAAATAATAAATAATCACGTGGTTTTTTCTGCCGGTATAAATTCCCCTTTATTTGCTTAATTTGATTTTCTGATCTGATAGGCTCTACAAAGTTCATAATAAACACCCTCTTTTATATTTAATCTATCTATTAATATAATAACATATGTTAAGTATTAATGCAAGTATTTACTATAAAATATTTATATATTCATTGAAAGCCTTTGTTTATATAGCTTTTTATATTTAACTCTTTCGCCATTGTGTTAAATAGAGATAAAAAAACCGGAGTGATCAGAAAGCCCGAAAGTTCGAGAAATAATTTTAATTTTTTTGCTCTACCTTTAACCCCGGTATTTAGCATATTGATAACCTGTTATTTAACATAAACCCTAAATCCTTTTAAATCAATTTAAACCCCTTCTAAACACTTCTTTACTCTTTACTATACTTACCCTTCATAAAAGCAGTAAAAACGCCCTTAAAAACGATTTTTAAAGCTATAACTAAGCCTTTTTCTGTTTATTAATTTACTTTTAAGTCTATCGGGATCTATTCCATTTGCTATATCTATTGCATCATTAAAAGATTTTTCAGTATTCCACTTTTTTATCCATTCAGTATTTTCTATTATTTCGCTAATATAAGGAAATTCTTTTATTTTTTTCAAATAATGTATAACGGCTTCTTTTAAATCCTCTACCTTGTGAAATTCAAATAACCTATACCATGCTTTTTCTTTATTAGGTTGTACACTAAATTCATTTTCTAACATAGAAAAACATTCTTTAAATTCTTCTTTTGTCATTTTATTACTCCTTTTCTTAAAAGCTGTTTTTTGATAATATTAGACAAAAATTCCTTTTTTTAATTTCTTAGCCAGCTCTCCGGCTTTTATGGCAATCCTCTCATTAACTTTTATTCTTGCCTCAGGCGATAAAGGATCTTTAATCACCTTCCAGTCTATATAAGGATATTCCCCCGGATTATTTCCATTATCATTAATAACCGGCGTTTCCCTTGAAGGATAATTATTCTTTAATATTTTTTTCAAGTATGCTTTTTTATTCTTGATATCCTTGCCTTTACTTAAAGAGGTCAAACCCGATCTTAGTTGATCTGGCCGGTAAGTTTCCGCTAAAACATCAATTTCCGGATTGCTAAAAAATACCGATAATTCTTTATTGATTTCCGGATCTTCTTTAATCTCGTAAGTACTATCAGAGACTATTTTCTCTGGGTTAGTCTCTGTATTAAGAGGTAATTGCCGAAAGGGCATTTCCTTAGTAGTTGCCGAAAGGGCATTTACTAAGTAAATCCCGTTTATCCTTTTTTCTAAATAATCAGCGTTAACGTTGTACCAGGTAACTCCTTGACTATCCCGGTAGTAGATAATAAAGGCTTCTTCTTTTTTGATATGATTTTCAGTTTTGCCTAACTTGAAGCCTATTCGCTTTATAGCATTATCAAATTCTTTGACTGAAAAGCCTAATTCCTCACACCAAGAATCACCTTCGTTATATAAGGCATGATTGCACTTGTCGCGGAATTTATAAAATTCTTTTCCGCCTTTCTTTTTCCACCAGTATAAAACTTGTGATAAAAGGATCGTAGATAATACGCTTCCGGTAATTTTATTGAGTGCGGGCCTATAATTTATTAAGCTTTTATCATCTGCAAAAATACCTAAAATATCTATTTTTAAATTATTTTCCAATTAGATCAACTCCTTTCTTAAGTCTTGACAAATCTTTTAAGTTCCTCTAAAATAAAAATGCTCGTGCAATTGCTTATAGCGATTGCTTATAGCATAAGTATTTTAGCGAATACAGTTTTAGAAAGAGAAAGATTTTTCCGGATCTTTCTCTTTCATTTTATAAGACTATTAAATAGCCTTTTTTTTATACAGGATAGGAAGCTCCAACTTTTTGAGTTATTGCTTTCCTGCTTTTACCTCTTAACAATGTTACCGCTATCGTTCCGGTCGCAGTAGAAGTAACTTTAGCCGCTATATGCGTAAAAGTATCGTCCAAAATTAGCGGGTCTATTTCTACATAACTTTGAGCTGAGATTGTAGCAACTGTAAAAGTGGCGTCCCCTGATACTGCGGTTATCAAAGTTTCGTTCGGGATTGTAGATTTTAAGGTTACAACTCCTAAAGCATTTGTAGCCGTTACACCTGGCACTCCATAAGTGGGATCATTAACGCATTTACAAAATTCGACAGCGTCGGCCGTATCGGTCCCATCAATAGCAAAAGTCCGGGTCGCAAGAGTCGTAGTATCGGTATGGGCCGTAAAAACTAAACCGTTAACAGTGACAGTTTCAGTATTTAAAACGGTTGCTAAGGTAATAGTAAGCTCAGTTACTAAAGCATTGGCCGTTATGGTGGCCACGCCAACAGTTACAACCTTAGCACTACCGGCGGCGGCATTAGTAGCCTGCATTAATTGTAATATCGTTGTTTTTGTTTTAGCCATAGCCCCGCCTGATAAAATCGCTAAGACATCTCGATATTCAGCTAAAGGAAAATAATCACCAATAACATTAGTATTATCGAGAGCCTGAGCTTCTAAGCCCATATCGATTTTTAATTCTTCATATAATTTATTCATAATATTTTATTCACCTCTTTTCAATATATATTTATAAATTTAAAGCCGGGAATGATCCCGGCTATTTTTTAATTCTAAGGGATCAACCCTTCAACTTTGCTAAAATGATTCGATCTTAAAATCCCAATATCAAACCTTACAACACCCCGGATCAATGCTTCATAATTTTTAAAAGTTCCGGTCCCGCCGGATTTGGTAAATTCAAAGTTCAAACCTTTAAGCACACCAAAAACCAACTGTTTAAAATCGCCAGCGAAAACCTTTGAGGCGTCTTTCGCGGTACCTTTAACGTCCACGATTCCAACCTGGTTAGTATGATACATTTTCTCAGCGTCAAAGACCTTTTGAACACTTAAAGGTTTCTCTAAACGGTTGTTTGTAGTAGCTGCAAGTAAGCGATCATATTGGTAAAAACTACGAGGATTCATAATCATAGCGTCAGCCTCACCGTTAGCAATAGCGACATATTCAAGGATCTGAGATAATTGAGTATAAGCCGTTGGAGCTGCTCCATTAGTGCCCATAGAAACAATATTTTCGGCCGGTATAGCGTTATCAATTCCCAAAGGCTCATTGACACCATCACCAACCAAAGCAACCCGATCCATAGCAAGACCGATCGCGCCGGCGATAGCCATTTCCAAAGCCGATCCGGCATTTTTCGCGTCTTCTAAAAGCTCCAGGCTTGATCTGACCACTACACCACACTTCATAGCTTTTAAATTTACCTCGTCCAATTTCCAATCTGATTCGGTAAAACTCGAGTGTTCGGCCTTAAATTCGGCCTGAGGGTCTGATTCAATTTTCACAATCCTCATTTCTGGCGAGGTCATTGGTAAAGTCCAGGCGCCTGCTTGCATAACTCTGCTAAAATTCCGGGATCGATCCAATATCTTATTGCTAACATCTGCCGGGACCAACCAGCCACCGAGGCTCCCTGTGCCAGATCCAGCGGCTTTTTGTTCTACATCATTCAGGCCTTCATAATTCCCTACGATCTTAGCTCTTATGATTTTACCAACTGAAAAGGTATCGCCGCCGTTATAAAGTCTTTCACCTTTTCCCAGGGCTTTATGAATTTTACCTTGAGAGTCCTGAAAACTCATTCCGGTAGCAATTCCTTCTTTGTAGGTATCACCATCATGAGGTCTATTTTTAGGGTCAACTTTGGTATATTTTTCCAATCCTTTGTCGATAGATTCCTTATATTTGGAATTTTCAGGATTATTGATTCCGCTTCGGTTACAGTCAAGATTCCCTTCAAAATATTTTATCCTATCGGCTATAAATTCTTCTAATTTTTTTGTAGTTATTGACATATTTATTATCTCCTTTTTTGTTATTTTTGCTTTTAATTCTACTTCATAAAAATATATTATTTAATTAAAAGCGTACTCCAATTTTTGGTTTTTTTGTTCAATTTTGCTTTTCGTAGCTATCGAAAAACAACTATACTATCTCTTTCATTTTTCTGGTTATCGACCTTATAAAATATATAAATAAAATGTTATAATTGCAAGGCCAGAGGGAAGAAAGCCCCCGGCCTTTGAAAGGATTAACGAGCCAAAACAACACTGCCAAGCCTGAGGCTCGTTAATAACGTGTTATATGCAGGCCCGGCTATTTGATTTGTTCCCCAAATATAATATTTTTTAAAATCCATTCATTTATTTTATCTGTTTTCATATCATCAGGCATATTTTCGAGTTTTTCTCTTAACTTAATATTTTTTAATATCGGGATAATTTTACTCATTTCGTTATAATGCGGGGAAAATAATTCATCTTTGTTATCTTTTGGTCCGAAAAACCTAAGCATAGTATCTTCAATAATTAACCTTATGGCAACGCTGCGAAAACCTTTATTTCTTATTGACGGATCTACATAAGTTAATTCAAGTTTTTCGGCAAATTTATCAATCTTTTTAATTAGTTCTTCTGGTAATCGAAACGTTACTAATTTATCCTTCTTTGAATCTTTCATAAAATCACCTCTTTTTAGTGTCATACATATTATAATACATAAAAAATAATTAAGCAAACCTATTTTTATCCGGTTAGATTTTCCCAATTATCCCCTACCGGATTCCAGGATTCTTCTTCTAATTTTTCGAGATCTTCTTTTGAAGGCGTGGGGGTAAAAAAGTAAGGCTCCGGTTCAACCTGGACAATCTCATTAACGCACCCGGCGATCGCGTCTATCGTATCACTATGGCCTGAGGGGCCTCTCTCGTGGTAGATAGATAATTGATTGCTTTTATTATAAACAGCGATCGTATTTCGAAGCCCGGCTCTTAAATCCGGCCGATCAGGTAATTTTAAATTATCTTTTATCATCAGGCTTTTTAATACCACATAAACCTCAGCCAGGGAAGGCCGGACCTTAACCCCTAAACCTATCCCTTTAAAGCTATTTTCAACATATCCTTTACTATATCGATCTATTACAGCAACAGGAATAAAATAAGTTTCGGCCAATATTTTAATTTCATTTAAAATAATATCTAAATTCTTTGTTTCCCAACTTCTAACCACGTCAATAACGGCCGTTTCCCCTTCTTTATGGCCTATACTTAAAGCGAATCTATCCCGGCCACTTAAACCGCTTTGATCTAAAGCCAGGTAATAGGTAAATTCCGAATTATAAGGTATATCACCAGCCAAAACAAAAGGCTTTTGCATTAATTCCCATGAAAAAAATGATTCGAGTTTTTCACTAAATACGCCTTCAAATTCTCTCATATAATTATCAATATCCCGGCGTTTTTCCTTTTCTAAAAAGGCTTTCGGTATTACCGGATTCATAAAAGAAGTCGGGGCCTGACAGGTCAAGCGATCTTGAATTTTAAAGCCCTCGTTAAAGTAATTATAAAAAAGCCCCTGTTTTGCCCCTGCCGTACTGATTAAAAATAATTTGTTATCCGGAAATTGTGCTTGCCTGGGCCGAAGGCTATTAAATATAGCTTCATCTGCTTTTGGTCCTTCTATCCGGTAAAAAGCGCACTCATCAAGAATCAATACAGCAATAGCAAGGCCACGTAGAGCCGTAGAATTACAAGGCCCGCTTACTATTTTAATATTATTTTTTAAAGTGATTTCTAATTCGGTTGTCTTACTGATCATCTTTTTTAATACCGGGGAATTTTCCAACATTCTCAAGCAATTAGTTTGTATAATTGCAATAGCCTGTTTTTCTCTGGTAGCTATAATCGCTATATAAATATATTCCCCTTTGGAAACGTATTTTTGATATTCCCCCCTGGTAGCCTCATATAAAGCACAAATTGAAGATAAAAAACTTTTGCCACTTCTTGCACCTAAAGCTAAAACGGCCTCATTTTTAATCTGTCCGGGTATATATTTACCTTTACCTTTAGTTAAAACCTTAAATATTTTTAACTGTTTTTTATCTAAAGGCAATCCGTAAAGTACGCGAAGGATTGTTTCCTGTGCGGGTCTATCCTTAAAGCTTAAACCTAAATAATCGGGATCGGTAGCGAATTGGATTATATCTAAATCTTTTAGACGTTTAGTCTTTGTTATTATTTTTTCTATGCTCCCGGTATCTTTACCCCTTTTAAGGTTAGCCCTGGCCCTTGCTTCTGATTCCGGGCTTTTATAAACATATCTTTTTATTTTTGGTCTGCCCATTAAATCACCTTCTTTTTTTATCTATTAAACAACTTTTTAAAGAAGCCATTTAACCCTTTTTCTTTTTTGTCCTGTCTGTCCTCTTTGTCTTCTTTGTCCTTTTTACCTTCTTCTTTATTCCCGGTCAGTAGTAATTGATTTTGTAACCGGTTAAACATTATATTCGTTTCCCTACTTCGTTCTAAGAGTTTATTAATCTGCTCGTCCTTTTCTTTTATCTGTTCTTTTAGAAAAGAAATTATATCGCTTTCCGGTTTTGTTTTATTTGTCTTCTTTGTCCGCTTTGTCTTTTTAAACTTTAATAAATCACTTCGATTAAATTTATATTCATTTCCATTTATTTCCGGATTCAATAAACCTTTTTTAATGTACCTGGAAACGGTCCGCTTGCTTTTTTTTAATAGCTTGCAGGCTTCCAATAAAGTAACGTTACTTTCCCCCTTCATTATTCCCCCCGATTAATTTATATTTACCACCTTAGCCTCTTTTTTTATTTATCAGTATAAAAATATGGCTTTGATTCATAAATCTCACTAATAAGGCAATAGGCCTTATCTATCTTTTCTTTTTCCGGTTCCGAGAACCCATCAAATTTTTTTAATACTGCCAACCAAAACCTTACATCTTCTAACTTCTCAAACCCTTTTTCTTGTAACTTATCTTTCATTTCTAAAACCCCCCTTAAAATTTATTAGATAGCTTAAAATCTTGCTTTAAACCGCCTAAATTTAACTAATTTTAAATTATATATCCAATGTATTAATAAAGCTTAAATTATAGGCCAAAACCGTTAATCGTTTCTTTGTTTTCATCATCATTAATACCAATATATCGGAAAGTTACTTTAATATTTTTGTGATTTAATAAATTAGAGATCCGTTCAATACTTACACCCTGCTTTCTTAAATGATAAGCGAATGTTTTTCTTAGCGTATGACCGCCAACCTTATAATCAATTCCAACGTCCCGGCACCATTTATTTATTAATTGATAGGCCCGGACCCGGCTAATAGGTTTATTCTTTTTAGTTTTTTCGTTAGTGAATAGGAATTGATCCAGGTTAAATATATCAGTCTTTTTTAAATAATAAGCTAGAGCCTCTTTAATCTGCTTATTAAAGAATATTTTTCGAGTCTTTCCGGTTTTTTGTTCTTTAATGATTAAATAATCTTTTATATTCCCTTTATGATCTTTTACATCTGCAAGCTTTAAAGATAATAAATCACCTATCCGCAAGCCTGAATTTATACCAAATACAAATAATAAATAATCTCGTGGGTTTTTCTGCTTGTATAAATTCCCCTTTATTTGCTTAATTTGATTTTCTGATCTGATAGGCTCTACAAAATTCATAGTAAACACCCTCTTTTATATTTAATCTATCTATCAATATAATAACATATGTTAAGTATTAATGCAAGTATTTACTATAAAATATTTATATATTCATTGAAAGCCTTTGTTTATATAGCTTTTTATATTTAACTCTTTCGCCATTGTGTTAAATAGAGATAA
>Ga0208905_1001902_pt1 | contig 10302 bp, 11 predicted proteins | sample AntAceMetag02UKS_FD_184776 | JGI IMG/M metagenome (GOLD analysis project Ga0208905, IMG submission 184776) | Saline lake microbial communities from Ace Lake, Antarctica - Antarctic Ace Lake Metagenome 02UKS (SPAdes) (version 2) | ecosystem: Environmental > Aquatic > Non-marine Saline and...
ACAAGCTGATTCAGCTTCTTCTTGATGAGGATATCAATATTGAAAACGCCTATGGCTTTGTTCTGGAAAGTCACGAGAAAGCGGTTTTCGTGGTAGATGTAAATCAGGTGGAGAAGGCCCAGAAGGTGCTGGAAGACGCGGGACTCGAAACATTAGACTCGCAGGCACTTTCCGCCATTGAACCCTTTCACTATATGAAATATTAGTGATTTTACTCTGTCGTAACAACGGAGCACGTTACGAATTAAGCAGCATTAAAAATTGGGGAATTATATGACACACGAAGATGCGGGACATTATGCCGCCAAACACGCCGCGGGAACCAAACCAGCCGCCGAGATTACGGAGGCTGTGATGGATAAGGTTAAAGATGGTCATATTACATGCTCCGCCATACACAAGATTGCAAGCGAATTGAAAACGACCCCTGCCGAGGTGGGGATGGCTGTGGATCTCATGGAAGTGCGTTTGAGCAGATGCCAAATGGGATTATTTGGATATACCCCCGACAGAAGAATCGTGAAACCGGCGAGCGAGGTGTCACCCGAGCTGGAAGAGGCCATAAGGAAAGCACTGGTTGACGGCAGGATAAAATGCATTTCATGCTGGGAGATTGCGAAAGACTTTGGTATTGCCAAGATGGATGTTGCTTCAGCTTGTGAAACACTACATATCAGGATATTTTCCTGCCAGCTCGGGGCTTTTTAGAGTCTTGTACGCTTAATAGTGCCGATATTTAATTTACGGATAGGCCTAACTTGCATCCCCTTCTTCCTGATTTTGGGATAAACCAGCGATATTGGCGATCCTGTCTGGCGGTCCAAGGACAAAAAGCACATCGTTAGCATAGAAAAGCATATCTACGTCTGGATTGGATAATATTTTCGACTCCCGGCGTACTGCCAGCACAGTAACCCCATATTTTTTTCTCAGTTCAATTTCAGATAAACTTTTCCCAACTAAAGGCGATCTTTCAGCAACCCTCAACGTACTGATTTCAACATCGGGAAGTTGAAGATTCAAATCGGAAAAAGGTAATGTTTCTTTGGAAAGACTTCGAAACATTTCGTAACCGTCTGATCTCACTTCAGCAACGAGTTTTTCGATTTCATCTTTGGGTATAAGATACTTTGCCAAAACCCGGGTGAAAATCTCAACTGAAGTTTCAAACTCCTCCGGAATGACTTCGTTTGCCCCCAATTCATATAAGGGTTTCATTTCCTGGAGATAACGCGTTCGTATTATTATATGCGCCTTTGGGTTGAGTCTCCGGGCGATTTCGGTAATTCTACGGGTTGCTGTAGGATCGTTAATTGCCACTATAGCAACGCTCGCATCTTTGATGTTTGCATGCTGAAGTACCGCCTCCTGGGTTGCATCACCATAACAAATTGGTTCCCCTTGTGCCTGTTCGTTTCTCACTGTTTCGGGGTTCATTTCGATGACTGCATAGGGAATACCTGATAGTCGCGCGGCTCGTGCTACATTTCTGCCATTGATCCCGAAGCCGATTATAATCAGGTGGTTTTTCTTACCCTTAACCATTATCTCTGTTATCTCTGAAACAGGATAAAAACCCGATATCAATCTTTTTGGTAGCGGCAACCGCAGGATAATGTCGGCTGCGCGTGGCGCCAGTGTTATAATGAATGGTGTCGCCGCCATGCTAAGTACAGAGAAAGCCAGAAACATTTGATAATTATTTCCGGCAAGCAAACCATGCTCAACGCCGGCCCTGGACAGGATGAAAGAAAATTCACCAACCTGACCGAGTGCAAGGCCTACCAGAATTGAAGTACGAAGCGGAAAGCCTAATAAAACAGTTACAAAGCTTGCAATGACAGACTTCAAAATCAAAATACCCAAAGTGATGAGGAGGATTGTTCCGGGATGCCGGAAAAGGAAGCCTACATCCAGCAGCATACCAATGGAGACAAAGAAGAAACTTGTAAAAACATCCCGAAAGGGTAAAATATTTCCAAGTGCCTGATGGCTGTATTCAGATTCGGAAATGATCAATCCTGCTAAAAACGCGCCCAGGGCAAGGGATAGGCCTGCCCTGGAAGTTATCCACGCAACACCAAGGCATATTACAATTACGCTCAACAAGAAAAGTTCATGGCTTCGCGTTCGGGCGATTTGATACAGTATCCGGGGTACAACCCATTTAGCACTGACGAACACTAACAGAATTATACCGATTCCTTTGGCCAGAAGGATAAGCACGGCTTCACCCAAATTCCCTGTTGCACCAGCCAATATCGGAGTGACCAGGATCATAGGAACAATAATAATGTCCTGGAAAATCAGGATGCCAAGAGTTGTACGCCCGTGGGAGCTGTCAACTTCGGCTCTTTCCTGGAGTAGTTTGAGCACAATGGCTGTGCTGCTCAGGGCTACGAGAAATCCGATGAAGATCGCCTCACCAAAAGCCTGGCCAAACTGCCTGGCTATGAACAAAGTAGCCAGAAAGGTCAGCAACACCTGAAGCGAGCCGCCCATCAGGACGGACTTCCTGATTTGCAGCAGTCGTTCAAGTGAGAACTCGATTCCGATGGTAAAAAGCAATAAAACAATACCAATTTCAGCAAAGATTTCAACTTCATGGACTGCCTTTACTAGCCCAAATCCATAAGGACCGACTAATATTCCTGTGAGGAGGAATCCCACAACCGTCGGCACGCGAAGTCGATGGCATATAAAGAGGACCGCAATCGCCAGTCCAAATATAACGACAATGTCATTTAGCAGAGGTATTTCCATATTCTGATTTACCTTCTAATTCATATCGAAAAACCCAAACTAATAAGACGCGCAATACATATCATTTTTTTCTCTCTGTACGAGGCACCTAATGTCGCAAATCAGCCGCGCGGCTTTTTGCGTCAGCTGAATTAGCTTGATTATATGATTCTTTTATCATTATGTATTTTTGTATCAGTCTCCACTTCTTTACTCGACCTAACCAGTGGTATAAGAAAGACTATGCAGGCAATTAAGAAGATGGCACCACCTATGAATGCCAAAGTATCATGGTTTTTCAAGCTTGATGCAATGAAAAAAATAGCACATATAACAAAAAGTATCCAACCCGCTAGCTGATACTTGATTTCCTGTCCAATTTGATTTTTCTGGCTTTCTTTCATTTTGTTTGTAGTTTATTCCTCACTTTCTAATTAAGACCATATAACGTTTAAGCTAAGCGGCGACTCGTATGTATCAGGTTTCTTTTACCTCTTCCTTTGCTTTTGTCAGTCTTTTCCAGAAAGGTTTATAAAAAAACCGTTTTCATCCAGCCTGCAAAGTTTTTGGAATATGCGCTTTGTAACAGTCAATGCAAGTATCGAAGGTGGCAGAGGCTGTCTCATTGCAATATCTAAATTATCAAATAAAAATGACTGTTCTGAGATAATCATACTGCTCTTTTTTCAGTGGTTCACCCGCCGTTACCTTTTGCCGAAGCTGCTTGCTGAACAGTCGTTGACGGTAAACGAATACCTTTTATCAACACATTGCTGCATCACCTCGTATGTCATTCTTCTGCTTCCGTAGAGAAAAAACTTTTTAAGAAATAGCAAGCCCGATTGATATCCTTCTCCTTCAAGACGATGTACGTTAATGTTTGTCACTAACAATTCTTGCAAATTCAATTGATCTATCCCTATACGGTCCAGTTTTTCGAGGCACCCCATCAGATTGTCCTTCTGCTTCGGATACGACGGTACTTCTACAACAACGTACTCGAACATCTTTCTGGCTCGCTTGAGATTCTTCAGTATCTTCTCGTCATAGTTCACTGCCGCAAGATTAAAGCGAATTTCTCCGATTCCGAGATCCCGGAGAGCGCCAAGGTGTTCATCATCGGCGAGTATGCCGTTGGTGTATAACCAGAAGTGTAATCCAGGCTTGACTCTCCGCATTTCGGATACGCTGGCTTTCAGTTCAGGGAGATATAATAAGGGCTCACCTCCGGTCAGAGAAACACCCTCCAGTTCATCCTTGCGCCCGTAAAACTCTTTCAGAAGGGCCTGTCGGTTGTACTTCTCATTTTCGTCAGGTATGTCTGCCTGATAGGTATGGATAAAACAGAAGGGGCAAGTGGCATTGCAACTGAAGCCAATCTGAAAGGACATGTGCGTCATACGCGTGCATATCTCACAGCCGGGGACGAGAGGGCCTGTACTCACAGCCTGGTAACTATCATGGAAACATAAGCCATGGATACCAGCTTGGAGATGCTCTATCTCTGTCATCACATCCGATTCTTTGTGATTAAAGTCCACGGGTAACACCTCCAAGAGGGATTACATTGCAGTTTTGCCACCGTTGGAAGACTCGTTTACGTACCTTTTTACAATCTCCAGCATATTACGCGCATTCCTGCGTGCGCCTTTCTTGATTTCTTCGAGTGCCGGCGGTTTTTCGACAAGGCCGTGGCCGTAATTATCAACAGAACATATCGCGGCGTAGGGAAGTTTTAGTTCCGCAGCGATTGTTGCCTCGCTTGCCATGGTCATTCCAACGATATCGGCGAATTGGGACATCATTCGTATTTCAGCCTTTGTCTCCAGCCTGGGACCTGTAGTCTGCCAGTAAACGCCATTTTCTATTACGTTTATTTCGAGTCCTTTAGCTATGTGAATCAACCTTTTTCTGAGTTCTTCACCGAGGCACGGTATTATGTGAACGGCACTGTTGTGAAATATAGTAGTGGTTCCAGAGGTGGAAATATAATCGTCCGGAATAATAATCATCCCCGGTTTCACTTTTTTCTTCAGGGAGCCTGTGGAATTTACTCCTATCACCTCTTTTACTCCCATTTCCTGTAATGCCTTGAGATTTGCCTGGTGATTGATCATGTGTGGAGGGATCAGCGTATCCATACCGTGTCTTGGTATAAATGCGATCAGTTCCGAGAGGAAGACCAGTGCGTTGCCGAATTCGGTTTCCACCACGGTTTTCTTAAAGTTCTGAAAGATATTATCTTCATGCAGAGGAACTGTACCTGAGATTATGCCAACCGGTTTCATGGCAGCCTCCTTTTATTGACACAGCAATGACGCCGATCACTTTTCTAAATCTTCAGTATCTGTATCAAATTCCATAATGTCTGTCAAAGTACTTGAAGCGTGGTATTGAAATAGTGTTTGACATTAAGAGACTGTCATGAAATGGTACCGGTCTGGTTTATGGAGGCAGATAGCCATCTGCTGCATTTAGCCTGTGTCTCTTTCAATTCGGGTAGTTACAAGGAAGGTGCTATCGACGTGAAACTTGCAGGAAAGTTTCTTATAGTTGTCTTTATGTTTTCTCTTACTGGTTGTCTGTGGTGGAATGGTCCCTCGGGCCCCGGCACACCTGAGGCCCTTTATATGAGAGGACAGGAGGCGTATCAAGAAGGGGATTACAAGGATGCTGTTGGAATATTTCAGAGACTAACTGAAGAATATCCCCTCAGTAAGTATGCGATTCCTGCTGAACTGGGGGTGGCGGATTCATATTTCAGTAATGATGATTATATCTCCGCGGAGGCAAATTACAGCGACTTCATGGAGTTTCATCCAACCAGCGAGAATCTTCCATATGTAATGTGCCAGATAGGATTATGTCATTACAGGCAAATGCTGGAGATAGACCGTGACCAGACAGAAACACATCTGGCGGAGAAATCGTTTGAGAAACTTATTTCCCGTTTCCCCAGCAGTAAATTCTCTTTTCTGGCTGAAAAGAAATTAACGGAATGCAAGAAGAGACTCGGCGAGCATGAATTTTATGTGGGGCAGTTTTATTTCAATATCGGGCAATATAGTGCCGCACTTGGAAGGTTTAAAATTGTTGAAGAGAAATATGCACACCTCGGTATAAACTATAAGACTGCCTACTTCATACATGAGACGGAAAAACGCCTTGCAGAAGAGGAAAAGAAAAAGATAGAGAAAACTGATTGATGATTCCGTTGATTAATGGTCTTTTCGCCCAATCTCTACGTTATGCTCAAAAAATCATCCTCGGAATATCAATTATATGGACCCCAAGGACATTTCCTGCGGGGCACCTGTAGTTATTTTCTCACATGCCTTGATCTTGAATGAAAACCCTCATAACTTGAGAGAATCATTAATATAATAATCAATGAAAAGAGAAAAAATGAACCATTCCAATCTTGTCGAATCTATGATGAAACCTGAATTTTATCCTCATAAACCAGACACAGTAGAACTCATTCAGACACATATTTCCTTTATTTTCATTGCCGGTGATCTTGTATACAAGGTCAAAAAAGCCGTCGATTTCGGGTTTCTCAATTTCACTACCCTTGAAAAAAGAAAATATTACTGTGACAAAGAGATCTTATTAAATCGAAGATTTGCACCCGATGTATATATCAGTGTTGTTGAAATTACCGAAGATAAGGAGGGAAACCTTCTGTTAGGCAGTGGAGACACTATTGTTGAGTATGCTGTAAAGATGAAAAGGATTCCCGAAGATAAAATGCTGTACAGACTCATGGAAAAGGGCGAAGTAACAGAAAATGATGTGAAACGTGTTGGGAAACACCTCGCCCGAGTTTACGGGAATATACCGAGTGATGAAAAAGCAAAGGCATTCGGGACATTCGATGTTATCTCCACCAATGTGATAGAAAATTTCGATCAAACGAGAAAATATGTGGGAGGTCCTGTGAAGGAGGAAGCATTCAATACGATAGAGACATGGAGCAAGTCGTTCATGGACAAAAATTCGGCTCTGTTCGATATGAGAATAGGGCAAGGTTGTATTAAAGACTGTCACGGTGATCTCCATCTTCAGCATATATGCATTGAAGATGATGCTATCTCCGTATTTGACTGTATCGAGTTCAATGAAAGATTTCGTTTTGGAGATGTGGCGTCGGATGTGGCGTTCTTATCCATGGATTTTGATTTCAACGGCAGGAGTGATCTCGGAGATATCTTTGTAAATACATATATAGACGAATCGGGTGATGCATCGCTGTATGATGTCCTGCAATTCTACAAGGTTTACAGGGCCATGGTCAGGGCAAAAGTCACATCATTCATGCTGGATGATGATGGTCTAGATGATGCCTCCCGTCATGAGGCCTTCCAAAAAGCAAAGCAATATTATGATCTTGCCTATGAGTACGTGACCAATGAAGATTGATCTACATATCCACTCGAAAAACGGATCGGACGGCAGATGGACATTAGAAGAGATCTTTGCCGAGGCCTCCAGAAGAAACATACAGTTTATGTCAATCACCGATCATGATGCGATCCACTGCCAGGATGAGGCGATAGCCCTTGCCGACCGGTACGGAATCGCGTACATCCCCGGTGTTGAACTCAGTGTAGCCTTTTCTTACCCGGCATACAAAGATGGCAAGAGTGTGGAACTTCATTTCCTCGGCTATGGGTATGATATTCATAATGAACCTCTTATGAGCAAGCTTTATGAGATACGGGATTTCAGAGAGAAAAGGGCAAAGAAGATACTCGAGAATATCAATCGGGAATTCCAGAAAGAGGGCAGGCAGAGCTTCTCGGATCACGATATGGAAGAGATACAGGCAAGTGTTGACGGGTCATTCGGCCGCCCGCACATTGCGAATTACATGATAAAGAAAGGTATAGTCAGCAGCAAAAAGGAGGCATTCTCCAAATACCTTGTGAAGTGTGATGTGCCGAAAATGCCGCTGACCCTGGGAGAGGCTGCTGAATTGATACGGGGCGCTGGCGGAAAGCTGGTAATCGCCCATCCCAACGATCCCAACGGATCATCTCTTGTGTCCCTCACGTCTTCTGTGGCCCAGCAGCATGCCATTATCCGTGAAGCCATGCTGCAATACATTGATGGTGTGGAATGCTGGCATTCGAGACACAGCGGAAGGGCAATCGAATCATACCTCGCATTTGCCCGCAAAGAAGGGCTGATAGTGACAGGCGGATCTGACTGCCATCAAAATCCAGTAATCATGGGTACCATCAATGTCCCCGATTATGTGGCAAAGCAATTTGATTTATAAAGCGGCATACTCGTAAAAAGTCAGATTTCCCCTCCCTTGGCAGGGGGGGGGGTACAATAACATTCGCTGTAAAAATCATTCAACGCAAATAATGTCGTCTCAAAAAATTTAATTGACTCAGATTGGCAGAGAGTTTATACTCCTGAATGTAAACTTAATTTGTAGGAGGTATCATGAAAGCCACAGCAAAAGATCTGAGATTCCATTCAAAAGAACTCATTGATTCTGTCAGCAGAGGTGAAGAGGTCGTTATCACTTTCCGTGGAAAGCCCTGTGCCAAACTTGTTCCCTACCAGGAACTTAAGAATGAAGTTGAAGCAAATAAAGTGTTCGGGATGTGGAAAGATAATCACATTGTCGATAATGTTAATGAGTACGTTAGAAATTTAAGGAAAGGAAGGTTCTAAATGCTCATCGATACTGATGTTCTCATCTGGTATTTAAAAGGAAATGAGAATGCATATCAAGTCATTGAGAATTCAAGCAATTTCTTTATTTCTGTTATGACCTATATGGAACTTGTCCAAGGAATGAGAAATAAAAAAGAATTAAACAATCTTCGTAAAGCTCTGCATATTTGGAATGCTAAAATTCTCTATATTTCCGAAGAGATATCTGTCAAAGCAATGTTTTACGTCGAACAACATTTTTTAAGTCATTCAATACAATTGGCAGATGCGCTCATTGGAGCCACGGCAATCGTTTATGGTAATTCTGTTCTTACGGGAAACGATAAACATTACAAAATTTTGAAAGACCTGAAAATCAAAAAATTCAGGCCATAACATCTTGTAATAATATTACAAAACAGCGACCAAAGCGCTGAAGATGGACTGGGCAAAGCCGTGCCGTTTTTGAAAGGCCATATTTTTTCGGTAGTTTTTAACTTTTTTGTAAGCTTTTATTTATCGTTACCCAGCCACTTCCATTTAAAATATCAGTCAGAGGGCCAGATAGCATTCGAACAACTACTTTCATTTAGATGTGATTTCCGCAACAGCATCAAGTTAAAGAACTTGCATTGATTGTATGAAGCGCAAAAACCTCTGTAAAGGAGCCATTTCATTGAAAATACCGTTTAAGAAATTTATCGAAAAGGAAATAGGAAACGATGCTGTTTTAATTGCCTGTGGACTTCCGGCAACAAACAAGACCGAGACCACCGAAGTTATAGCGCGGTTAAAGGGCTACGAGATGTTGCGGACAGACGTGATACGCCGCGAAGTCCTGAAGGGCGAGGATATCTTCGACGAAAAGATAGCATCCAATATGAATAAAAGGACGCTTGTGTATGACACAATGTTTTCTATGGCCGATGAACTTTCCTCGCAGGGGAAGGGGGTTATTCTCGATGCCACGTTTGTTACCCAGTCACTGAGACGGAGGGCTGCAGGGGTGGCCGCGAAGAATCAAAAAGCATTCATTATACAGCAGACCCAGTGTCCACAGGAATATTCACTGAACAAGATATCCAGGAGAACCAGAGAAAATTACGAGTCCAACGCGCTTACGGATCAGGCTTACCTGAATAATAAGAACAGATTCGAGCCGGTGGATCTTGACGACCTTAAAGAGCTGTATCCCGAATTACATATAGTACATCTCCTGGTCGATACGGCCTCCGATTCGGATGATGAATGGTTCGTAATTGGAAAAGTTGAACGATAATAATCTGGTTACCAATCAATCGTAAACGTCAATTTTCACTCGGCGGTTCAGGGCGCGTCCCTTAAGTGTACTGTTCGATGTGACCGGCATGCTTTCACCATAAGCCTTTACGGCGATTTTTTCCGGAGAGATATTAAAATTCTTCACAAGATACCTTTTCACGGCGTTTGCTCTTTTCAGAGAAAGGGCCTGATTGTACTCGTCCGTGCCCGTACTGTCCGCGTGACCCGATAACAGAATGGAAACCCCGGAAGGTCTTTCTGTGAGTGTCGTACCTATCTCTTGTAAAAGTTTATGGTAAGACGGTTTTATATTGGATTTGTCATGGTCGAAATATACGGTGGGTTTGATTTCCGGAGATATCTGCTGGTTGTCCAAGCCAGCCGTTTCCGTTTCCGTCTTTGAGGCAAGCCATTCCCGGGCCTCCTTGTGCCCCAGGGCAGCGGCAGCCTCCATATCTTTCCGGCCCTGTTCATTGTTGATCATGTAATAGTTGACGATTCCCCTCTGGTAGTAAGCGTCTGCATTTCTGGGTGCAAGTTTTATTGCCTTTGTGAGATCAGCAAGTGATTCAGTACAGTTGGTTTTTTTCTCTGAGAAGAGGGCAG
>Ga0208905_1001910_pt1 | contig 10268 bp, 12 predicted proteins | sample AntAceMetag02UKS_FD_184776 | JGI IMG/M metagenome (GOLD analysis project Ga0208905, IMG submission 184776) | Saline lake microbial communities from Ace Lake, Antarctica - Antarctic Ace Lake Metagenome 02UKS (SPAdes) (version 2) | ecosystem: Environmental > Aquatic > Non-marine Saline and...
AGCCCCTTCAAATAAATTATTTGCTTCAAACTCTCTCGTTTCAATTTCTGCAATTAATACATTTAAATCTGGTTCACTCTGAATAAGTTCAAACGTTTTTGATATTTCTAATTTTAAAGCTGATGAAAGATTAAACTCTTTAAGCCAGGTATTTAAATCAGTGAGACTATGATATAGATTTCAAAATCATTTAGCCGAACTGATCCTGAACGGTAGTCGAAGGATCTCAAGGGTTTTAAAAATGTTAACTTTTTCAGTGGTTTACTCGTTCCCACATTTCAACGCTGGAACCTGCTCATAAGACATTTCCCATGACAAGTTCATGAAACTGTTCACACCCCGAAAGTGGTTTGAATAATTGAATTAACAAAATACCGTAAGGGTTAAGGAACCTTTTTATAAGGTTAAGAAGTCATTAAATGACAGTGAAGCAAATGATGGGAGCGTTAGCGACCAAATGACGTTCGCGAAGCGAACATTATTTAATCAAACTTTCAAAATCGTGTTTAATTCCTTCGTATTCTATTAAATCGACTTTTACCGAACCCACATAGATATCAAACCTGATCCTGACAGGTATAAAATTTTTATCTTTTGAAAACCATATTGACATGTCATTTTCAGTTTTAAAAAGGCGGCCTACTTCAGTAACCGGATCGAATCGGTAGCATTCAACTTTACCAAATTTTGTTCTGATAGTTTCCGTTCCTTTATAACAAACATAAAGAGGAAATAATTCATCTGTGAAATAGGTTTTAATATGAATTGTATCTCCTAAACTTATATCATCGGTGATATAGTATTTTCTCATGTAATAAAACCCTGATAGTATATCGTGAATATTTTTTGGAACAACCTGAAGACCGGATGTCTGGCTATAAACCAGCGATGAATCGGCCCTGGATTCGTGATCAAACAGGACCTCATTATATCTTTTGTACCTGCCTTCGCTGATGTTGCGAATGGCTTTAACCGGCAGATCGGTAAAGGGATCAATATAACTTTCATAAGTATCCCTGACCTTATAAAGAACATCTGCAATACCCGTGGTTTTTGCCTGAATTTTAACATGATATGCCCTTTTGTCAAGGATAAGATCGCTTTTAATGTTTATAAAAGCTTTACCCCCGTTAATAAAGCCGTAATGGATCAGATAGGTAAGATTTTCACCGGGTTTGTATGGAGATTCGGGCTGTTGTTTGTCAGAAGAAGATATAGTCTGAGCAAAGACCAGTATAATCAATATGATGCAAAGTCGCTTCATCCTCCTTTTTTTGAATACAAAACAAAAAGTGTACCTAAATGCTTTTAGCAAATATAGCTAACAGTTCATAACATTCATACTTATTAAAGAAATGACTAAAATGATTGAATGTTAAAAATGTTACGAGATGCAGTTTGTTGACTGCCGACTGTTGACTGCCGACTTTTTAATTACCTGTATATCCTCTTTTTAGGTATTGTAGCAATAAAATCCTTCAGGTAGAAAGGCTCAAAGTAAGCTGATTTCTCAAAGTTTTTTTCCTTATAGGCTTTATCCGATAATGGGATCATAAAACGTGCTGACGGTAGAACATCGTCTAAGAAAAAGGCATTGGGGTGATTCAGGACAGATTTGGATTTATCAGATCCGGTACCGAAAAACAAAACCGGTCTTTCAGATAATATTTCAGAGAATGAATTCTTATCGATAATATTTGCTGAAACAGGGCTTTTAATTTCATTTTTATTGTTATAGAATGCGGAAAAAACTTCCATTCTCCGGGCATCGATCATAGGACAGTACCAAACTTTTTCTTTATCTGAAGAAATGGTAAAAGGATTTTTTGGATGTGATATTGCACCAAAGCTCAGTGCTTGCAGTGTGTTTACCGAAATAAGAGGGATATCTGCACCATATGCAATTCCTTTAGCAGTTGAAACACCTATGCGAAGTCCTGTATAAGAACCTGGACCTTTGCTTACAGAAACGGCATCAAGATTGGCTGGTTTAAGATTATTTTTTTTCAGAATATCATCTATAAAAACTGCTAACAGGGAGGCGTGAGACTTTTCCTGACCGGTTTCCCTGATATCAATCAAATGTTGTTCCGAAGAAAGGGCAACCGAGCATATATGAGTTGCCGTCTCGATGTTTATTATCATGGATTATTTATAAAAAGTACCTGTAACAGGTTTATTTTTCTTTAAATAATTCCTTTTTAGTAACTATTTTAATTATTGAGCTATCGGCAAGCTTCCTTGAGATAGCATTATATGGTGCTATTACAATGTCGTCTTCAATGGATAAGCCGGAAGTTATTTCAATATAGTTGTTATCCTGTATTCCAGTCTCAACTATTTGTGACATAACATAATCATCAATTACTTTAAACACAACTACATCAGGGTCTTTGTCAGCCACAACCAGATCATTTTGCTCTTGCCCGATTGTATCAAGACGGGTTGTAACTGCCTGAATAGGAATTGTAAAAATGTCATATTTGGTTTCAGTCTGGATATCAACTGTTGCAGACATTCCGGGTCGGAACGGATTAGGAGTTTCATCCAAAAGATTCTGGTATGATTCGTGTAAAAGGAAGATTTTAACATTAAAACTGGTAACCTGGTCGGCTGACATCCCCGTTGTTGTTGCAGAATTTGCTATTTCTGTTACAAGTCCTTTGAAATCCTGATCCATGTATGCATCTACTTCTATAATAGCAGTATCACCGGTTAGTACCCTGATAATATCATTTTCATTTACCTCAACTATTACCTCCATCCGGCTAAGATCAGCTACTCTCATTAGTTCAGTTCCACTCATCATTTCTGTACCTACAACACGCTCTCCCTTTTCTATAAGAAGTGTTGAAATTGTACCTGACATAGGTGCATATATTGAGGTTTTTCTGAGATTTTCTTCGGCTTCTTTTAGAGATGCTTCAGAGCTTTTTACACTATATTTTGCTGCATTAAGATCAGCTTCAGCCATTTTGTATGAAGCCTCTGCAGATTCATAATCTGATTCAGAGATAGTTTGTTGCTCCCAGAGTTTTTTGTTCCTATTGTAAGAAAGTTTGCTTTGAACATATTGAGCTTCAACCTGGGACAACCTGGCTTTGGATGAGTTAAGTGAAGCCCGCACCCTGTTACGCATGGAAACATATATATCAGGTTTGATTTTCAGTAAGAGCTTGCCTTCTTCAACATATTCTCCCTCTTTAACGAAAAGATCTACAATCTCACCTGAAACATCAGGAGTGATCTTTACTTCCGTTTCAGGTTGAATTTTACCATTGGCAGTAATGGTTTCTATGATAGTACGCTTTTCACCTTTTTCTACAGCAACTTCAAATGTTTCTGCTTTACCAAACCATCCGGCTTTCTTGCCTATAACAGCCAGAATAACAACCAGAACGGTAATAACAAGGACAATACGGAGGGTCTTATTCATTTTCATTTTTGTTTGTTTTATGATATTATAAACTTAGTTCTTTTCCACGATAAAAATCAAGCACTTTTACTTTAAAAATATATTCATATTTAGCCTGTAACAGATCTGATTGGGTTCTGATAAGCTGATTCTTCGAGGTTTTATAATCAATAGTGTTTACAAGGCCTACATTAAATTTTTGTTCAGTGTATCTGAATGATTCTTCCATTGAAACTAAAGCCCTTTGTGAGGAATGAAATTTTTTCAAAGACGCCATAGCATCAGCATATGCTTGCTGAATATCTTTATATAATATATTTTTTTGGTACTCAAGATTGTACTGTGATTGTTCTATGCCGAGACGTGCATTACTAATAGCCTGATTAACCTGCCATCCGTTGAAAATAGGAACTGACAGACTTAGGGAAAGACCATAATTTACGTTGTCCTTCAACTGATCCATGAAGGGATATTTTCCATAAGAAATTGGGAAACCAGTAACCGGGTCAACCTCGATAACTTTCTGCCTGATATCAGAATAACGAGTGTTGTAAGAGCCATTTAAACTTAACCGCGGGCTCCGTGCTCCTTTGGCAATAACAAGACTCAACATTGAACTTTCGAGCTGGAATTCAGCACCTTTTATCTGAGGTTGAATTTTTATTGCTTCACTATAAACAGTTATAACAGGCTCTATCAACCCGGTTTCATCAGGAATTTGCAACTCAGGAACAATAATATCGAAATTACCTACAATATCCAGCTCCAGTAGCTGTGTTAAATTTAATATCGAAAGATCAAGCTGGTTGCCGGCATTAACAACCTGTAATTCTTCAAAGGCTGCTTGTGCCTGTATTTCCAGAAGACTTCCCCGTGCCAGACTCCCTGCAGCAACAAGTATGGATGTCCGGTCAATCTGTTCCATTGTGATATCATACTGGTTTTTGGTAACATCCAAAAGCTCTTTGTTTAGTAATATCTGAAGGTAGGCAAGTGCGATACTAAGAGAAATATCATTCTTTATTTTTTCAACATCCTGAATGCTTGCCTGTAGATTATACTTGTTTAGCTCAATACTTTTACGGTTTGTGAATCCGTTAAAAAGAGTTACTGAACTGTTAAGTGAAAAATAGTCGGACAAAACAGTTTCATTATCGGTAAAACGATAAGTTGATTCATCCAGTGCTCTTCCAAACGAATATGAATGTCCGGCACCTCCATTAAGAGAGGGAGCAAGATTATATTTTGATTGTTTCAAAGCATTCTGTTGAATATCAGCAGCAAGCTCTTGCTGTTTGACCTGGATGTTATGCTCAATGGCGTATAGAACACATTCTTCAAGGGTCCACCTGTTTCCCTGTCCGGGAGAATTATATACAGTCATCATGGTGCCTGCCAGTGTCAATACTATAATAGAAATAAATTTTTTCATAAATCCATGTTTTAAATATCTTTACGATGATAATAAGACGAACGAAAATAGTAATTAATTACATTTTACAAATAGATTAAATTAAAGAATAATTTTTTATGATAGAGAAGAGGGTTTTTGTTGATGGAATTGGCAACGTATTACTTATTAAAAAGTCCAAAGTTAAGAATATAAATATTAGGTTGTATGCCGAAGGCAGGGTAAAAGTAACTTTGCCTGTTTATTCATCCTATTCACAGGCAATAAAAGTTGTTAGAAGCAAGATTCCATGGATACTGAAACAAAGAGAAACATTGATAAAGTGCTCACAAGATAAAAAAGTAATTATTAATAGTGATACTGTTTTTCCTTATTTAAAACACAAAATAAAATTTGTACCGGGTAGAAATAACCGGACGGGAATTGAAATATATAACGGGACGCTTAAAATTTTATACCCCGATGGGATAAATATTGAGAATAAGTCTATTCAGGATTTTATACGGAAGGGAATTACAGAAGCAATGAGAATTGAAGCAAAAAAGTTTCTTCCGCAAAGAGTAGAAGATCTGGCTGGTAAATATGGATATAGCTACCGAAAAGTGTTTATTAAAAATGCAAAAACCTTATGGGGAAGTTGTTCATCAAAGAATAATATTAACCTGAACCTTAACTTAATGCGCCTTCCTGAAAAGTTACAGGATTATATTATTATTCATGAACTGGTACATACCGTGCATCGAAACCATGGTGTGAAATTCTGGAAACTGCTTGATCAATACTTTGGGGATGCACGATTGTTGGCAAAAGAGCTGAAGAAGTATAAGATTGATGAATTGTGAAGTAAGAAGAGCAAAGAGCGAAGAGCAAAGAGCAAATTTTGAAGAGAAATATAGTGGCGAAACTCTCCAGGGAAGTTATATCGCAGGTGTATATTATCCGGATAAAACCCGCGTGGGATGGTGGAAGAATGGATATCTTGAATATTTTGCCAAAGTACTTAATTCAACAAACTGGATTGGGATTAATGTACGGATAGATGATGAAGAACTTGATCTTTCCATTTGCAGGGTTCTTGATTTTAAAAGGGTGTTGAATATGCGTGAAGGATACCTTGAGAGAACCTTCAGGGCAAAACTGAATAGTGGTAAAATTGGTTGTGTTAAAGCGAAAAGATTCCTCAGTATTGTTGATACGGAAATTGGTGCAATACGATATTCTGTTATTCCTGAAAATTTCAACGATAATATAAGTTTTGAACCATACCTTGACGCTAATGTTAAGAACCAGGACTCGAATTATAAAGAAAAGTTTTGGGATGAAGTTAGCAGGCATACCGGAAGTGGAGAAGGTTATGTAATGGTGAAAACAAAAAAGCTGGATTTCCATAAAAAGCGAAGTGTTAATTAAAAACCGGTCTGATAAAAGTGTTCCTGTTGTCATTTTTGGTAATGAAGATAAACTTCCGGGACATGGAAAGAAAGTATTTCTAAAGAAATAATTTAGACATTTAACCCCTTTTATATTATCTTTGAAAACTAATAACATCGCAAAATTTATTAATTAAAAAAAAGTTTATCATGAGTAATGGAAATTCAAAATTCAGATCCGGTGTTCTATTTGGGGATGAAGTAAAAGAGTTATTTGAATATGCAAACAAGAATAATTTTGCTATTCCCGCAGTTAATGTAATTGGGACAGACTCGGTAAATGCTGTACTGGAAACAGCACGCGAAGTAAATTCACCTGTAATTATTCAGTTTTCCAATGGCGGAGCAAAATTTTTTGCCGGAAAAGCGCTTTCAAATGAAAATGAAAAAGCTGCAGTAGCAGGTGCCGTTTCAGGAGCACAACATATTCATATTATGGCAGAACAGTATGGCGTACCGGTTGTGCTGCATACCGACCATGCTGCAAAAAAACTTCTTCCGTGGATTGACGGAATGCTTGATGCAGGTGAACAGTTCTACGAAGAGACAGGACAACCACTTTACAGCTCGCATATGTTAGATCTCTCTGAAGAAACCCTGGAAGACAATATCTCCATTTCAAAAAAATACCTTGAGAGAATGAGCAAAATTGGAATGACACTTGAAATTGAGCTTGGAGTAACTGGTGGAGAAGAAGATGGTGTGGATCAATCAGATATCGATAGCTCAAAGCTTTATACACAGCCTGAAGAAGTAGCATATGCTTACGAAGAGTTGAAAAAAGTGAGTGATAATTTTACTATAGCAGCTGCATTTGGTAATGTTCATGGAGTTTATAAACCGGGGAATGTGGAACTGACACCTGTGATCCTGAAGAATTCACAGGATTATATTATGAAGAAGTTCAACACAGGTGAAAAACCTGTGAATTTTGTGTTCCATGGAGGATCAGGTTCTGAAAAACACCTGATCAAAGAAGCCATTGATTATGGTGTGATAAAAATGAATATTGACACTGATATGCAATGGGCATTCTGGGATGGTGTTAAAGATTATTATAAAGAAAAGAAAGATTATCTACAGAGCCAGATAGGAAATCCCGAAGGTGAAGATAAGCCTAATAAAAAAATATATGATCCAAGAAACTGGCTGAGGAAAGGAGAAGAAAGTTTTATTAAAAGACTAACTGAAGCTTTTAATGACCTGAATGCGAAGGGAAGGAATTAGGGGACTAGGAACCAGGGAATAGAGGGGATAAAGGGAATAATGGAACTTTCCTGAAAAAATACATCTAACCTCAAGAAAAATAAAACAATGAAAAAAACATTAGTCATTAGGATCATTGTGCTATTTATTGCAGCCGGGTTATTTTTTAGCTGCGAGCAGATTGCAGATCAGAAGACTGAAGAACCTGAAAGTATTATCAGTGAAGTGGTTCATCCTGATTGGTCAAAAAATGTTGTATTGTATGAAATAAATCTAAGACAATTTACTGAGGAGGGAACTATTATTGCTTTTGAAAAACGTGAAAACAAGAAGAAGGATGAATTCAATGTTCTGATCCTTCAGGGAGATGTTGAAACTATCATCTCTAAAGAAACCGGTAAGCCTTATTTGACTCTGTATGAACTTAACAGATGGTTGTGATTATGTACGTAAAGAAGCACGAGCTTATTGGTTATTTGATGCAATACTCTCACATCAGTTAACAAGCACAGTAAACAAACAAAAGTTTCAGGTATGGCGATTAAAGAAGCAAGAGGATGATACCTGGTCGTTGCATTGCGAAGATGGTAATAAGAATATCCTTGCAACACAACATATAGAATTCAGTGATTTTCCTATACCTGAAATAACCATACAATGAAAACAACCTATTTTATTATATGAGATTGAGTCCGGTGACATTTGACCACACAACACGTTGCTTAATAAACATATAAAGTCTTTTAAGTTTGTTATTTGGCTAATGTAATTTTAAACCAACGAGAATTGAACCTATATGAAAAATAACGACAATTTCGTTATACAATCGTTACGTTATGCACAATAATAAAATTAAAGTCGCATAAAACAAGCAGATGAAAAGATATAATGCTAAATTTGTGTTTTACATAAATTTAAATTATTAATCATGAGTAACGGAATCGTAAAATTTTTCAATGAATTTAAAGGATTTGGATTCATCGCCCCTGATGATGGCAGTAAAGATGTATTTGTCCATAAAAATGGATTAACCGAAAAGATAACTGAAGGAGATAAAGTAAGCTATGATGTAGAGGAAGGTCAAAAAGGATTAAACGCAGTAAATGTAAAAGTAATATAAATATAATATTATTTTTTGACTTTCTAGCATTGTTTAAGCCTGTCAAAGTTGATTTTTCTTAAGGGAAAGAGTATTATTTATAGTTGTTTATTAACAGACAGCTCAAGTGCATACATGCGGTATAATTAATATGCTGTGTCACGGTTTTTGCACATCTCCTAATGATAGGAAGATCTTAAAATAATATATACCTTAGTTGTAATTAAAGTCTGTAAATCAACTCCGAGAAGGACTTCAAAATCTAGTATTTGAGAACAACTACAATAAACAAACAACCCACCTGCTAATCAGCTTAAATCAATTATCGTATTAATGGGTTAGATAATTGATAAAATGTTTCAGTAATGTTTCAGTAGATTATAAATAAAATAAGCGCTAATCCTTTATTCATAGGGAAAAGCGCTTATATCTTGGTTGTCCCACTAGGGCTCGAACCTAGACTCTTCTGAACCAAAATCAGATGTGTTGCCAATTACACTATGGGACAAACTTATTTTATAAAACTGTGCAAAATTACAAAAAAAACTATAACTCCAAATTTTTCAGTATTCTAAAAAATGAAAGGTGTTATTATTGTAGTAACTAACCAATAGGTAGTCGACAATCTAAAGGCCAGTCTGTTTATGCTTTTCGGGATTATGAATCATGTGATTAAGTGATCGTGTGTTATAATTATTTGATCGTTCTTTGCTTTTTTGCCGACTGTGGACTGCCGACTTAAAAATGAAAAGTATAATAATATTACCTGTTTTTGACATCCCGAACATAAATCACTGAAAAGTTATCAGGTTGTATTATTATATTAAATCTCCTTTGTTAACTCAAGGAACTTCTTATATGGAATTGCAGGATGACTCTGCGCCTGGAAAGCCCCGTTTGCCTGACTTATTAGTGAAACTTTAGCTGCAGTTTCTTCGTCTGGTGCTTCGTAAATATCCAAAAAGTCAAACTCGCCAAGTAACGCATAATGGGCAAGAAATTTCACCTCCGGGCATTTTTCCCTGACCTGCTCAAGCCAGTTCCGGCCAATCTCAGTCCTGTCCCTAACCTGTTTTGTAAGATCAGGTGATAGTTTGGTAAGTAAAATGTAAGTCTTCATAATAACCTCCGGTTTTTGTTAGGCAAGTTACAAAAAAAATGAAATATTTTTTATTCATTAACAGGGGGATAGCTGAAGCCAAACTGTGTTAGTCCGTCGTTTTGCATTATCCATTTCTTGCCAACCATATCATAATCATACGTATTAGATGTGTTATTAATATTATACATTATTTTTGTCATGCTGTCATCAAAATATACAACTTTCCCCACAGGTAAGTTTAACTTAAGTTTTACATGCGGGATTCTCCATTGTTCACCACCGGGAAGACGGTAATAGGAATCAAATATTAGTAAGGAGTCTTTTTGTTCCCAGTTATAAATAAGGTTTTTAGCATTTTCAACTGCCGATCTGTAGGTAGAGCCATTGGATCTTTTCTGAACCTCAAGTTCAATTATTTCTGAGTCTCCTTTCCTGATATCAAACTCGGGTTTTCCGAATACTTCATTGGTGGATTTGTCAAGATAAATACCAACATTCTCAATTTCGATATAAAATTTGTCGGATTCAACAGGCTTTTTAGAAAACTCATTAATCTTCAGGTAAAGAGTGTCTGAGGGCAAGCCGGTTATCTGGAATATATTTTT
>Ga0208905_1001911_pt1 | contig 10264 bp, 9 predicted proteins | sample AntAceMetag02UKS_FD_184776 | JGI IMG/M metagenome (GOLD analysis project Ga0208905, IMG submission 184776) | Saline lake microbial communities from Ace Lake, Antarctica - Antarctic Ace Lake Metagenome 02UKS (SPAdes) (version 2) | ecosystem: Environmental > Aquatic > Non-marine Saline and Alkaline...
CGCATGGGGCAACGAACAGAAACCGAGTCAGGCGGGCCTGGTGGGCCGAACCGGCAACACACGGTAAAGTCCTCTATCCATTATAGGCCAGGCAGGTATACTCGGTGCTCGTGTGCGGAAAGATGCGTGTTTACCCCGGGAGATCTGCCATGAACGCCCTGGAGCGTCGCGTGCGAGGCAAATTGGCTGAGGGTTCGAGCAATTGAACTCTGATTACATGGCAGAAGTCAGCAGAGGGCATATTAGAGGGATCGGCCCCAAATTCTGGGATCAGTCCACATGGTCGAACTATGAATCCGCCCGATATATCGAAAGAGTCGGTGTCGGGAACTCTCGATCTAAAGGGATGAAATTCCGGAGTTATGACTACCCTTGAAGGCCCGAACAGTACCACAGGTGAATACCTGGGTAAATGGTAGTGGCTGTCAAAGAGCGTGTACTTACCTGTCTAATGCAGCAGTAGCTGAAAGGCCGGTATCGTCTCGTTCTGGAAGGCCCGGCAGAACGGCAGTTCGTTTAGCCGTGTCTGCTCTGAGCAGCCGAATCGCCCTATACGTGACCCGTATGTACGGTGGTGTGGGAGGGGTGCTCAGCGGTGGGCGTCCCTATCACCATATGCCAAGCATTGACTTACCTTAACCATACTCCCACACTTGACCTAACTTCAAAAAACTTATCAATTTTTTCTTGATTAGAGTCAGGTATTCCCTGGATTAGCTTACCTTTAAAGGCGTTTCCTATGCCTTCAGTCGATGCCTTTACTAAAGGATGCATCTTACGTGAAACTTCAAATATAAAATTTTTCTCAAAGGCTATGTTTCTATCTCCTAACTCTTTCAGAGATGTCACCTTCTGTGCATCAGCTAAGGTTAATGTACCTCCGGTATGAGCTATAGAATGACGAAGCTGCCATAACGCCTTTAGCCTTTCTATTTCATCGCCACCGTAAAGTTCATAAGGTAACCCATAACAAGTAAAATATTTATTGACTCTTTCAGGATCATACCAACCTGTCATTGAGTCAGAAAGAAGCGTGCCAACTGAACCAGCTCCAGTTGTTCTATGAGCAGCTAACCGAGACCAATCAACCTGTATGTTTGTTTCTTTGGCTAATTTCTTGAAGAATTTGTTTACATCAAAATTATTGATATATACAGAAAGATCAAAGATACCAGCGAACAAATAGCGTTGATATGTTTCAAAATGGCCCATAATTGCAGGTAAAGCTGCTACGACTAGATGCTGCAAACTATCATGGGCATTTTTTGCGTAGTCTCCATTCTGATTTTTGGGAAAAAGCCTTATACACAAGTCTATAGCACTTTTTGCTTCAACTGAGTATTTCAAAAAAGCAGTTGCAGGTGACTTTAGATAATCATCATGACTAACGTAAGAGCTTGAACCTTCAGCTAAATATTGATGAAACTCTTTTTTCGGCCTTCCTGGCATTTTTACCCCTAATTCTAGTTTCCTAAAGGCATAACATTTTAGTATACAGTTTCAGGATAATTCCTGCCAAAATTTTATTATTGAGAATAAATTGTTATAATTTTACAGTATTCTAACTGGATAACATGAAAAAATAGATGGTATCCGGAAAACCGGATAAATCTCTATACTGAAAATCCCTTTACAAATTAAAAAGATCTTCGACGAATATCTGGTTAGGCTGTGCCAAAATTCCCGCTTGATCTTCAGACTAAAGATCCTTGATTTCTCAATGACAGGGACCAGACTTTCTTATTTGTTATGCCTTTTCAAAAGCCCCCTTTTACAGGATTTTTACGATTGAAAATCTATGGATATGCGATGATATTTTACTCCCAACAGGGAAGTGATCTCTTGTCAGGAGATGGATAAGCAGAATTTGATGTGTTGCGCCATGGGGTCCACTTCATGCAGGTTGCAGGTTGTGAATTATGATGGATGGTTACTGTTTAGGTTATTCGGTTCAGAAGTTAACTGAAAGAATCATATTGAAAACTAAGGAGAAGTCAAGAGAAATATTTTTTACCTGAAATACCGAGATAAGGATTAAACAAGAGACGGTTAAATAATGAAACTCACTATTTAATGCCTAAAACCTAAAACCTCTCGTAAAAAGTCTTTAGGGACTTTTTACGAGAGCATCAATCTCGACTCATGCGCACGTGCGCTTTTCGCTTCTACCCGGATTGATGGGTATCGGTCTTGCAGCCATTTGCCGTCAGTAAGGTGAAAATCCCAGACTATAGTTCCCAGAATCAGGGGAACGATTTATTCACACAGGTCTTGTTCTTTATGATCATTTCAGGCACTCGCAGTCCAATAACTGTCAGGCTCATGGCTAGAAGGGGAGGGCGTGGGTCAAGAGGGGGACTTCCCCCCATGTCAAGGCCTGACCTCAATTCCATTCCTGTTTTCTAAACAACACTATGCTAAAAATTAATCAAACCCTGTCTTTATCCATAACTAAGTAAGGTGTCCCCGGAACTCGCGGTTGAGAAACTGTTTTATGCATAAGGATGTCCTCAATCTTTTGTTTGAGTACGTCAAGGCCAACAAAACTTTTGATTACATATCCGTCCGCCTGGGACAGGCGTGGATCATCTTCGAAATTGTCATAAGCGGTCAAGATAAGGACAGGCAGATTCGGATCTCTTCTCTTAATATCACGGAGAACCTCCCACCCCTTATACCCGTCTAAATAAAGATCAAGAAGCACCAAATCCAGTCGTGAATGCGAGAGGTATCCCCATATCGCGTCCACCTCACCAACACTTGCAACCCGGTAGCCTTCCTGGGTTAACTCCTCTGAAAGAAGCTGTCGAACGTACGGTTGATCATCCACAATCAAGATGTCTCTCATTTTACTTCCCTCCTTGATTTACAATAGTAAGTCCTCGATCTTCCGGAAGCTCTTCAGAGCTCCGGGTCCGCCTTGAAAGTACCTGTAAACGGCACTCGGGAAACAGCAACCTAATACATGAAATCAACCTCTCATCGCTTTCCGAATGATCGGTTAGGATAACTATTTTTTCCATGTTAAATCTCCTCTCCGCTAAAAGGCCTGCGTCTTTTTTGTCAGACAGTACTCCCTCCAGCGCAATCATTCTGATCACAATCAACCTGTCCCATCCGAAAACACGCCAATTCACTTTCAGCACACTGGGTACTTCTAATCAGGGCTGTGATATCAAGAAATTCTTTTTTCACATACCGTTTCCCGGTACTGATTGATGCCTTAGGGAACTTCCAAAAAATAATCTGCGCATCCTGCTTGCCCTTTTGCCCGTCTTCTATGTTGTGACAACAGGTACATAGCTCGCTATGCACCTGCTATCACGCCTTGAATACGAACAAAAGTTCTGCACGATATGCGTATATTATCTTCTTCCAGTTCCCTTAGATGCTTGATTAAACGCATTAAACCATACGTAGCTGTCTGAATTGTCTTGATCTGTCATAACTTGTATATCTCTTAGTCTGTACCATCCCGCCTTTGGCGGCATCACGATACGACGTAAAGCATCCAGGCCCTCAACTCAGACAATCCTTGCGGAAAAGACAATTCACCTGGTCACAGTAATTCGTGGCTGTGCCAAAGCATGCAAAATTTCCTTCAGCACTTTGGATCATCCTTATCAGATCAGCCTTTTTTAGACGGGCAGGTTTGAGATTCAGTTTCAGCGCTATTTTTCTAAGTTCTTTTACTGTCATCTTTTCTCCTTATGCCATGACTGGCACCAATTGTTAACAACTCAGCATTGTGCTCGGAATTCGGTTGTCTTATCCCAAAGTTCCCAGAATCCGGGGAACGATTTATTCACACAGGTCTTGTTCTTTATGATCATTCCTGGCACTCTCAGTCCAATAACTGCCAGGCTCATTGCCAGACGGTGATCGTCATGGGGATTTACCTCTCTGCCTGAAAGAGGGCCACCGCCATGGATGATAAGACCCTCCGGCAGTTCTTCCACCCGTCCCCCCAGCCGGTTCCATTCAAGGGCGATGGCATGCAGCCGGTCGCTCTCCTTAAATCGCAGGTGGGAGACGTTCCGAATGACTGTCTTGCCCTCGGCAAAAAGGGCGATTGCCGCCAAGGTGGGCACCATGTCCGGCATGGCGCCCATATCCGCCTCAATGCCGGAGAGTCTCCTGCCGTGAACCATCACGCGGTCTGATTTCTTCTCAATCCGACAGCCCATCTTTTCCAGGACCTCGAGGAATCTGATATCTCCCTGTTGCGTGGCATATGGATGGATATTCTCCGTGGTAATAGTTCCCCCGGTCACAGCGGCGGCTGCCCAGAAATAGGCGGCGGAAGAGGCATCTCCCTGAATGGCAAATTCCCCGGCCCGGTACGTCTGACCGGAAGGGATCATGAAACGGTGGTAATTATCTCGCTCAACCCGGACGCCAAACTGCGCCATTACATCACAGGTGATATCCACGTAGGGCTTTGAAACCAGCTCCCCCTTAACATGGATTTCAATGTCCCTCTCTGCATACGGGCCGGACAACAGAAGAGAAGAGACAAACTGACTGCTCTGATGTCCTTCCATGAGGACCCTGCCGCCGCAGATGCCGGTTGCGGTGATTGATACCGGAGGAAGACCCTCCTGTTCAACATATGAAGCCGCCACGCCCAGTGTGTTCAGGGCCGAGACCAGCGACCCCACCGGTCTTGCGCACATCCGCTTTGTCCCTGTCATGAGAAATTCTCCCGAGCAAAGGGCCACCACTGACAGGAGCAGACGAAAGGATGTCCCGGAGTTGCCGAGGCAGATCTCCTTTCTCGTCGTGCCCGGGTCAAAATTTCCCCCTCTCCCCGCCACCTTCAGGCGGTTTCCCTCTACGGAGATCTTTACCCCAAGGGCCTGGATCGCATTCAGGGTATAACGTGTGTCTTCACATTCCAGAAAATGATGGAGCACACTCGGCCCCTCTGCCAGGGCAGCGGCGATGATCGCCCGATGGGTGATGCTTTTGGAGCCGGGAATCATGACTGTGGCACGCATATTGGATTGGCGATTAATTGCTTTCATTTTGGTTTAACAGGGCCTCCTTGACCGCATGGCGCATGACGTCGATCGGGGGATCGATGCTGGTCCACAATCTGAACTGTTCCGCCCCCTGGTGGACAAACATGCCGATCCCGTTGATGGTGATGCATCCGCGGGCCTTCGCCAGCCTTATCAGCCGTGTCTCAAAGGGGTTATAGATGATGTCCATGACCACCATCCCTTTTTCCAGCATGGATTCCGGGACCGGACATTGATCAATATGGGGATACATTCCCACGGGGGTTGTCTGGATCAGGATATCCGGCGTTATCTCACCGATCTGATCCAGCGGTACAAATGGGCATCCAAGCGAATGGGCCAGCGCTTTTCCCCGCTCTGAAGACCGATTGGCCACGGTTATGCTGACCGCATTTTCTCTGAGCACAAACGCGATTGCCCGGGCAGCCCCGCCAGCCCCGAGGATCATACAATGCTTCCCTGAAACCGGGATCTTTTCTTTAAGTGCCTTTAAGGCGCCAATGCCGTCGGTGTTGTATCCTGTCATCCTGCCATGGTCGTTCACAATGGTGTTCACCGCCCCAATTTTTTCAGCTATTGGGTCCAGCGCGTCAAGGAAGGGGAGCACCTTGGTTTTTAACGGGAGGGTCACGCTTGCGCCCTTGATCCCAAATGTCTTCATGCCGTTCACGGCGCCCCGCACATCGTCTGTAGTGAAGGCCAGGTAGACGGCGTTTGTGCCGGTTGCCGAAAACGCAGCCGTGTGCATGACCGGGCTAAGGGAGTGACCTATGGGCTTCCCCAACACACAATAAAGTTTGGTATACTGATCAATCATCATAACGCAATCGTCTCCAGTATGTGTTTCATCTCCCTTGCAGGCATCTGCCCTAAGGCAGACGCCTGACCGGTCTCAAGGGAGGCAAATGTCAGATATCCGCCTAAAGGGATCGTGCCCAGGCGGCTGATACGGCCAAGACGGCCCATGCAAAAGGCGATGATCCGGATTCCCAGTTTTCTCGCCAATGGGATCAACCCCAGGACCTGGAGATTGTCTTCAGGATTTTTTGCTTGAGTGACAATCTTGACAATATCCGCGCCGGTCGCCGCCATTTCCCTGAGGAGGCCCTGGAGCTTTTCCTGTGGGGGAGTTCCATATAACAGGTGCGTGGACAGGATGATCCTCGATTCACCCCTGTCCTGGAAAATCCGGGACCGATGCTCCGGGGGAAGCGTGTATTCCACATCAATAAAGTCCGCCCCCGCTTCAATGGCCGCCATCAGATACCTGGACAGGGTCTTATGGTTTGCTTTCCCTAGTCCCCCTTCGGTGTGGGAACGATACGTCACCATCACCGGCCTTGGCGCGGACCTGACTATTTCTTTGAGATCAAACGTCTCCATCATATCCAGGCGGATTTCGAGAATGTCCGCTACGGGTGCGGCACGTTCCATAAGGATCAAGGCCTCAGCATTATTCCGGGCCATAATTGGGATGCAAAGCATTTTGGATTGATGTCCGCTTAGATTACTTCTCAATTATAGTCTCTTCAATCTTGTGACCAAAATGCCTGCCGGCCGCTTCTGCATAGCCGAGCACGTCGTCGCCGGGTTTGATTTTGACGACGGATATGGCATCCCCCTTGGCCCCCATCAGACGAATAGTTTCGGCATTTTGAAGAAGGGTGGTGACAGGGCCGCTGGGTCCTGTCGCCTCAATCAGGAGCAGGGGCCTCCGTTCGATCTTGACCCTCCCCACGATCAGCGGCAGGGTTTGCCCCTTCCAGTCAACACCCAGGACCGCATCGCCGGCCTTGAGTTCTGAAAGATAGCGGGTCTTCCCCTCCGGGGCTATGATGTAGGCATGGACAGGCCCTGCATTGATCCTGAATGGCCTTGGAGAGACATACGGATTTTCAATGCTCTCGGAATGGATCAAAAAAAGGGCCTGACTGCTGTTTCCCACAAGCGACCCTTCTCCCGGTTTCATCAGGGTGCAAGTATCCACACAGACCCGGTCGCCCATTCCGGCAGACGTAATGGTATTAATCTTAAATTTAGTAAGGTTCAGGGTCCCCTGTCCTGATTTGAGCGCGGTGATGATCTTTCTAACCTTGATTGGATCCCGCTCGGTGATGATCAGACCGTCCACCCCTTTTTCCAGAATTGTTGCAGCGGTTTTCGCCCCTTCAAGGTCATCTACCTCAACAAGGATGTTATCCGCCCTGGCCAGCAGATTTTCCAGGGGAATGATCTTCCAGTCTGTGGTCCTGACGATCACCTTCTTCTCACGGCTGAGCCGGACGATTTCTTCCTCGTCTTCAGACGATTGGATTTCCATGCGCACCACATCTTTTCCCCATCTCAGATCACCGTTATCCGCAATAGTTGTGATAAGCCCCAATTTTCGGACATCTTCAACCTTATCCTGCGGCACGATGACGGCATTGGCCCCTGACTCCAAGGCCATGGTAACCAGTTCTTTTTTCCACGGGTCGGCATTGACCCAGATATCTTTCATAATAAAGTGACCTCCTTTTCAATCCCCATCCTGAACTGTGAAGAATTCTTTCAGCTTCTCAAACATCTTTCCAAACATCTCTATATCGTTGTTTCTCGTGATTTGGATCAGTTCGTTTGCAGCCGTTTGATACTGGTCCATGAATCTCCCCGCCGAGGCATTTTCCATCAGGAGAGCGCCAAAAAGTCCTGAGGGTTGCTTCATAATGGACTGGATACGATCGAGCCTACGGGTGAAGGTTTGCGTAGAACAATTCAGGAGATCTTCGAGCCCAATCCCTGATCGGCTGATACAGAGAGCCAGGGCAAGTGTCGAGAAGTGGTTGACCCCCTGGACCAATCCCATAATGTCGTCATGTTTTTCCGGTGACATGATGGTCACGCCAAAGCCGGCATCCTGCAGGACCCCTCTGATCCAGCTTACCCCCTGTTTACCCCTGCCAGGGCAGATAACCACGCGCAAACTCGAATTGCCGGCAGCCGAATCAGGGCCAAAGAGGGGGTGGAGGCCCACCACCTCGGCGCTGGAATATCTCAGCATGGCCTTCATCGGTCCTGCCTTGATGGAGGTGAGATCCATAAACAGACCCTTTTCCGGAATTAGAGGGCCTATTTCCTGAATGACCCTCACGGTATCGGCTATGGGAACGGATATGACCGTCACATCACACTGCCTGGCTATTTCAGCAGGGGTGATATCTGTGCTTCGTCCTGCCCTAAAGACCTTCAGGCCTGCGCCTTCAAGAAGATTGGCAAACCAGCTCCCCATCCTGCCGGTCCCGCCGATAACCCCTATTCTTGGGTCTTTCAAGTTCCGGGTTAATCCCATGGGTCATCCCCCGACGGGAAGGACCCAAGCTGTTTCATATATGAGCAATGTCCTTCCATCTCCCTGATAGACGCCTCCGGCAGGCGATTCTGCACCGACCGAGCCGCCGAGACAATCTCATTAAAGATATGACTGATTGCCTCTTCAGTCAGGTTTTCATTGCTCCTGGACCTCACCCGTCTCAGCACATCTTTTTCCCTGTTAGGATCAAATGTCTTAATCGCAAGGGTCCTCTTGATTTGCCCGATCCTTGCGGCAATATCCTGTCTTCTCAGCAGCAGGGAGACGATTTCTTCGTCTATGCGGTCAATCTCATCTCTGCACCCATCCAGGGTGTGCAGGTTTTTTCCACTGTTGTTCCCTGGTTCCACGCCTCTTCTCCTTGATTGTTGCTGAGAAATTCCAATGCCTCGTCAACCACCGCATTCTGGTGTACGATCATACTGAGAGCGGTGACTATTCTGGCTGGATTCTCGTGCTGAAACACATTCCGCCCGATGGAGATTCCTGCGGCGCCTGCCACCATGGCGCCTTTCACCATTTCGAGGATGGCGAGATCCGATCCCATCTTCGGTCCCCCGGCGATGATAACCGGGATGTGACAGCCCGCCACCACATCTGCAAAGGAATCCGGATCTCCGGTGTAGGAGACCTTTACTACATCCGCTCCTAATTCGGCGCCCAATCGGGCAGCATGCTTGATGATGGTCGGATCAAATTCATTCTTGATCTTCTCCCCCCTGGGGTAAATCATGGCCAGAAGGGGCATTCCCCACTGGGATGCCGTGTGTGCCACATGACCCAGATCGCTCAACATCTCTTTTTCATGACCATTACCGATATTCACGTGTACGGATACCGCGTCCGCGCCCAACTCAATCGCCTCCTCCACTGTGCAGACGAGTGTCTTGGCATTTGCGTCCCGAGAGAGAGACGTGCTGCCCGACAGGTGAACGATCATCCCCGTATCCGGTCCATTCTTCCGGTGCCCTTGGGCAACAATACCTTTATGGACCACCACGGCATTGGCCCCGCCATTCACCACCTGTGTGATGGTTTCCTTCATATCGGCGATCCCCGCAATGGGTCCTTCACTCACCCCGTGGTCCATCGGCACAATGACCGTGTGTCCCGAATCCTGATCAAAGATTCTTCCCAGTCTGATTTCCTTTCCAATCATTTTACTCCCTCCTCATGTGGCATAATGTTAGTCCATTCATTGCCTATCCTGGAGGATGGCAAGTTGCATCCATAAAAAAAGCCATGGACGGATCGGCCCGCCCATGGCTTTATAATGCGCAACTATCTTCAGCGCATGGGCGGACCTCTCCAGCGATAGGCATAGTAACCAAACCAATAGGTCCTGATATGCTTTTCTGTTGATACACAATTGGATTTACATATTCTGCTGTTCATCATCTTTACAACGTCTCCATGTCGGTCATCGGCAAATGGTAATCGTTCACGGTTTTTTTAATGAACTATGGTAACAGCTCAATAATTAGCGTCCTATGAGACAGACATTGGGAACTGAATCGGGACTTCAAAATGCGCCGTATTTTCGATTTCTTCTAACAGTCTTCAGTCTTCAGCCTATCTACCTGAGTCGTTACAACTCTTGAATTGACTCTTTTTTCAACCGTGAACCGATAGCTGTAAACTGTAAACAGTTACCCGGCATCATGGCATCTTGTTCTCAGGTAGTGATCGGCCAGTACCATCGCGACCATGGCCTCTAAAACAGGCACCATGCGTGGCACCGCGGAAATATCGAACCGGCCCTTCAATTTCAACATGGCCGGCCGGCCATTCCTGTCGATGGTCTCCTGCGCCTTCATAATAGAAGGGATCGGTTTGACGGCTACGCGCAAGACAATGTCATCACCGTTTGATATGCCGCCCAATATGCCCC
>Ga0208905_1001919_pt1 | contig 10248 bp, 8 predicted proteins | sample AntAceMetag02UKS_FD_184776 | JGI IMG/M metagenome (GOLD analysis project Ga0208905, IMG submission 184776) | Saline lake microbial communities from Ace Lake, Antarctica - Antarctic Ace Lake Metagenome 02UKS (SPAdes) (version 2) | ecosystem: Environmental > Aquatic > Non-marine Saline and Alkaline...
TTATTAACTGCTGAAAGCAAAGCAGAAGAAAAAGATACCATTATCAAAGTAGTTGTAAACCTAATTAATCAAAACAATTGAAAAGTAATAGAAAGTAAGGGTTGGATTCATCCGACCCGTTCCTTCCTCTGTCATTGCTCCGATTTATTGGAGAATGGCAATCTCACCTTTAATCGTTAAACCTGGTAACTGGGTAACCGGGAAAATGGGGATTGGCTATTTTTTTATAAAGAAAGCACATCCTATTTTACTGCAAACTTTTCCTACAAATAAAATTGTTAGCGTAAACTTTAATGGGGTAGTTAAAAGAAAAAATATTATACATTAACAATACTTTTATTAGCAATAAAACTAGCAATAAGACTTTTAATACATTATCAATTTCTCTTGACAACACCTATTTGAAATGTTATTATTTAGATACTTAATAAAGTCAATGGAAAAAGAAAGTTTATAAATAGAAGGTTAATTAAGTGCAAAGAACCGGGGATTTAAAATTAATTCAAGAATTAAATAGATCTATAATACTTAGAACGATACGACATCATGGCCCTATTTCCCGCAGTGAAATTGCTAAAAGGAATAAAATAAGTCCTACAACAGTAACTGCAGCAGTAAGAGGATTACTTCAACAAGGATTGGTGTGTGAGGATAGTATAGGAAAGTCCAACGGGGGCAGAAGACCTATTCTTGTTAGATTTTCTCCTGAAAGTCGATTTATTATTGGAGTTGCTATTACTAATTCCTCTATTAAAATTGCTGAAATGGATTTGGAGGCAAAAGTTTATATACAAAAAATATTTCCTATCTATAATTTAACGGGTGAATTAGCGATTGATTATTTTTTAAAATCAATTGGCCAGTTTTTAGAAGAGTATTCCGATTTAACAAAATGTATTGGAATTTCTATTATCTCTCCTGGAATTATTGATGTAGACAAGGGAATAATTTACGAAAATACGAAATTAAAATTAAAAAATATTCCTCTAAAAGGAATGGTGGAAAAGAGATTTAAATTAAAAACCTGGTTGGAAAATGATGCCAATGCAATTGCCCTGGCTGAAAAACAATTTGGCGCATATAAAAGATTTAAAAATTTAGTTTATATTACGATAGGAGATGGAGTAGGAGCGGGAATTATAGTAAATGGAAATATAGTTCGCGGTAATTGCGGAGGAACAGGAGAATTTGGACATGCCAGTATAGATAGAAATGGAAGGTATTGTGATTGTGGAAATAGAGGTTGTCTGGAGAATTATGTTAGTTGGCCGGCTATTTACTCCAAACTATTGTCTTTAGTAACAGAGGGGAAACATACAATGATGTCGGAATTAGCAAAGGGAGATATAAATCAGGTTACTCCCTCTATTTTTCTCAATGCTTTGGAAAAAGGTGATCAATTGGCTAAAAAAATTATGGAAGAAGTTGCAGGATATCTTGCCAGCGGGATTGTTAACCTGGTCAATTTATTAAATCCAGATATAATTATTTTAGGGGGAAAAGTGGCTTATGATAACCATTTTCTATTTTCCTGGGTAAAAAAATTAGTATTTAAACAAGCTCTGGCCATTTCGACTAATAAATTAGAAATTTGTCCGACTTCCTTAGGGGAAGATTTTAGAGTAATTGCTGCTGCAACCATTCCGATACAAGAGATATTTCATTTTTCTCTATTTTCTTGATTTCAAGGAAATATAAAGTTATATGTTTTTTTAAATTACTTAATAAAGTCATTGACAAAAGAATGTTTAAAATAAAAATTTAATATATGTCTATGTCAAAACAATTGGAATCTCCCTTTTAGCTAGAGGAAGGGAGAAAAAAAACAGAAAGGAGGTTATTTAAAATGAAATTGAAATAAAATCTAGCATTTTTCTGCTTTTCTTACAATTATAAAGAAAAAATAATGGAGGATAAAGATAATGTTTAAAAAATTATTTTATTTCGTTATAGTTTTTGTTTTAGTGGGGCTACTATTTGTTGGTCTCGTTACTAACATATCTGCTCAAGAGAAGATAAAATTAGTCTTTTTACGAAGCGGTGGTGCAGCTGAAGAAGCGGTAATAGGGCCGCAAATTGAAGTATTTAAAAAAGAGACTGGTATCAATGTGGACCTGGTGATGGTTCCTTGGGGGCAAGCGTTCACTAAAATGATGACTATGATAGGCGCCGGAGATGCACCGGATCTGGCTTATGTCGGATCAAGATGGATACCATATTTGGCAAATATGAAGGCTATAGTGCCTATAGATGTACCAGAGATGCGAAAAGCAGAATACTTCGATACCATATGGTCTATGGTCACCTTGAATGACAAGATATACGGTGTACCTCGAGCATTTTCCACCAAAGTGCTTTATTATAATACAGATCTCTTCGAGAAAGCAGGTATCGCTGAGCCGCCTAAGACTTGGTTAGAACTTGAAGCAGCAGCTAAAGCCATAACAGAGAAGACAGATGCTTATGGGTTTGCACTTGCTGGCGAAAAATTCGTTTCAACCACATCCCAGTTCTTCAATTTCTTATTCCAGAATGGTGGCCGAGTCTTTGATGAAGAAGGCAATGTGGTGATTAATAATACCAAAGGAATAGAAACTCTAGAGTTTTACGCTAGCTTAGAAAAATATGCTGAGGAGGGACCGGTTGCATGGAAAAGGGAGGAGCTCTGGGAGATATTTGCGGCAGGTAAGGTTGGGATGTATATCTCTGGACCATGGAGAGTACACGCTTTTGAGGATGCGGGCATATCCTTTGCCACCGCACCACTGCCAGCAGGTCCTAAAGGCGAAAGTGCCACTATCATAGTCTCTGACTCCTTGGTAGTCTTCACTCAGTCCGCGCACCCAAAGGAAGCAGCAAAATTAGCCCTCTTTTTGACCAACTCCGAGAACCAGACAGCTTTGGACACCAAATGGGGTATGACTCCACAGCGGATCGAAGAGACGAAGCTCGAATTTTTCCAAACACCTACATGGAAGACGTTCATCACTATGATCCCCAGAGGAATTCCACAGCCATTGATAATGGATTGGGAACTGCTCGAAGATGCGGTAACAGACGCTATTCAAGAACGGCTCTTACTTAAAGCTACAGCTAAAGAAGCGCTGGATAAGGCAGCCAAGAAACTGGAAGGGCTGAAATAGGAATATGGCGTGTTGATTCAGATTAAGGGGGCGAAAAGCCCCCTTTCCCTTTTTTAAGTTGTAATACAGACCGTTAGACCTGTCTATGCGTTGAACGTACAGACAGGGGAGAAATAGAATTCGGTGACTTCGTGAATACAAGATAGCAAAATATTGAACGCAGTGTGCAATATATAAAGTTCCATTATATACCTGAGCTTGAAATAATTTATTCATTGGAGGCAAGATCCTGCATTTTTGAAACGTAGAATTAGATCCCATTAAACGGATGGTGAAATTCCGTTCTTTGCCAATAATTTCTAAGGCAGTTAAGATTGTTCCTTCTAAATTGGAAGGCGAAGGCGGTTTAATGAGAGTATTAGCTCTCTGGGGTCAGAAGATCATCGAATCTCTAAAGTTGAATTCATAGAAAGGTGAAAATAAGCCGTGGATCTAAAAAAAACTCTTAAAGAAATAAAATTTAATAAAGCTGCTTATTTATATCTGTTGCCCGCCTTAGTATTTCTTTTAGCCGTAATAGGCTATCCCTTGATTGTGACCATCAAGTTATCCTTTTATCGCGATATCGGTTTCGGTGCTATACATGATTTCGTTGGATTTGCTAACTACTTGACCCTAATTAAAGACCCTGAATTCTGGGAGATACTGAGACGAACTCTGATATGGACAGTAAGCTCAGTAGTTTTAAAGACGTTTTTGGGGCTTGTTGGGGCATTGCTTTTGAACCAGCAGTTTGTCGGTAGAGGATTATTTCGCGCCTTAATCCTACCACCTTGGATTATACCTTTACCAATTGGGGCTTATGTTTGGACTTGGTTGTATAATGGTCAATATGGGTTAATAAATGGGATACTTCTGAAAATTGGTATTATCGACAAGCCGTTTGAGATGCTAGCTTATCCGCTTAGTGCATTCATCGGGTGTATCATAAACGATGTCTGGGTTGGACTCCCCTTTATGACTTTAGTGATTTTAGCAGGTTTGCAGGCTATCCCTAATGAATTATACGAAGCAGCAAGGGTCGATGGTGCTCAAGTATGGCAGAAATTCTGGTATATAACGCTACCACAACTGAAAACAATTTTACTAATAGCTACTCTTCTCTCTACTGTATGGACTTTCAATTCATTCGATATAATTTGGGTTCAAACGGGTGGTGGTCCCCTATCCGCTACTACCACTCTAGTTATTGAAACCTACAAAACCGCCTTTGGACGCTTCGATTTCGGAATGGCTTCAGCTTTAGCAGTTATTGCATTTATGGTGTTGATTTTCGCATCCATAATCTATTCTAGATTCATCTTGTTGGAAGAATAGGAGGTGTTATAGTGAATTTTAAAAGTTTCGGAACAAAGTTTCTCATATATGTGTTGGTCATCGTCTTTTTGAGCTTTCTTTTGGTTCCATTGATTGAAATGGTATTTACTTCTTTGAAGCCGCTAGAGAAAGTTTTAGTTATTCCTCACCCGCTTATCCCTAAGGAGTTCTACTTTAAAACATATACTCACGAGATGTGGGAACAAGTTCCCTATCTACCTAGGTACTTTTTTAACAGCATAATTATTTCGTTAGCAGTGATGTTGATTTCAATAGGGTTAGCCTCTCCTGCAGGCTATAGTTTAGCTCGTTTCAGGTTCCCCGGACGTAGAATTTTGTTACTTTCTACGCTAGCTATTAACATGTTTTCTCCAGTGATACTTCTGGTGCCACTTTATAGGATCATGCGCGTCTATCATCTAATTAATACTTATTATGCCATGATTTTGCCTGGAGCAGCTTTTACTTTACCTTTTAGTATATGGATGCTAACAGGATATTTCGAGAATATCCCAAAAGCTCTAGAAGAAGCTGCGCAGATGGATGGCGCTTCTAAGTTAGAGGCTTTAGTCAAGGTCGTGATACCTCTGGCTGCTCCTGGGATGGTGACTTGCGCGGTCTATGCCTTTATAGTATCCTGGAGCCAACAGTTCATCTTTGCTTTGGTACTCGCCACCAATCGAGAGATAATGCCCATAACCCGAGGAATTTATGAATATTTTGGTAGGAACATTAACCAGTGGAATCTTATAATGGGCGCCTCAGTAATATCAGTTATACCTGTGCTATTGATATTCATCTTTTTGCAAAAGTATCTGATCAAAGGGATTATGGGCGGAGCTGTTAAAGGGTAATTATGAATTAATTATGAATCTTTAATTTATCACTCTATTTGAACAAATAGTATAGTATATTAATATTATTGAAAAAAAATTAGAAAAATATAAATTAGATTAACTTAGATTTGGGAATATTGTGGCGATTAGTGATGCGGATAACAGTTTTGGGAGAAGTTATAAGGAAAGAGCGGTTAGTATAGGGAAAGTTGTACATAGTGATTGTGTAATCGCTGGGCATGGGCCAGGGGGTAGCCACCCTTTTAACTTCAACAACAGGCAAGATAAGGTTTCGTCTAGATAAAGGGCCAATATTGCCAATTATCTGAACATAAGCACAGAAAGAAAATAATTTAAATCAGTGCAAGAATTTAGTTGATGTAGAGTTTTCTCTATATTTTTAGCTAACCAATAGCGAAGATTGTAATTGTCCCAGATAATAATTCCTTGACTTCGTCCAGCTTTAGCTGTAGTAGCTATTTTAATTTTATTTAAATCGTTTGTAAGGGGTTTATCTGCAGGAGCTTTGAAGGGATAAATCTTATAGGAAAATAAAATGATAGTTTTTTATGAAGAAACGTGAAGAAATTGGAGGATAAAGTATTGTGATTAAAATTGGTATTATTGGTTGTGGATTTATGGGGAAGGTGCATGTTAGCTGTTATAGTGCTTTACAGAATGTTAGAGTTGTTGGTGTATGCGATGTTCAACAGGATAGGGCAAAGGAGATAGCTAATCTAAGTGGAGCAAGGGTGTTTACTGATGTGAATGAATTAATAAATAACAAAGAAATTGATGCTATTAGTATTTTTCTTCCTACACATTTACATAAAGAATTTGTTATAAAATCTGCCCAGGCCAAGAAGCATATATTTTGTGAGAAACCATTTGCACTTACAGTAAAAGATGCTGAAGAAATAATTAGAGAAACAAAAAAGGCAAAAGTAAAATTGATGATTGGTATGGTTTTGCGTTTTTGGCCAGAATATATTGAGTTTAAGAGGATTGTAGATTCAAAAAAATTTGGTAAGTTAAGAGTTCTTAAATGTACTCGTATTAGCGCGCCTCCTATATATGGATGGGATAATTGGTATTTTGACCCTAATAGAAGTGGCAGTGCTGCACTTGATCTTCATATCCATGATGTAGATTATATTTATTATTTATTAGGAAAACCGAAATCAGTTTATTCTTTAGGGAAAAATGATAAAAAAGGATGGCAACATATATGTTCAGCATATAAGTACAGAGATACGATAGTAAACGCTGAAGGGGGTTGGGATTTAAGTAAATCTTACGGATTTATGCAAGAAATAAGAGGAGTATTCGAAGATGGAACAGTTATTGAATATAATTCAAAAACTCAACCGTTAATAATATATAAAGAGAAAAATTCAGAGCTTTTAAATATTACAAAAGATAAAATAAATTCTATTAATACTGATGGGAATATATCTGAAATCCGCGGTTATTATAATGAAATAAAATATTGGATTGAATGTTTACAAAATAATAAATACCCTGAAAGAGTGACACCTGAAGAAGCAAAAATATCTTTAGGAATTGTTCTTAAAGAAATAGAATCAGCAGAGATTGGAAAGGAAATTTTATTATGAAGATGAAACTTGGTATGATGGTTCTCATTACTGAAAACATAAAAGAGAGTTTTGAAGAAGTAGCTAAGTTAGGAATGGAAACTTGTCAGGTTTCCTGTACAGCAGAATTTATGATAGATAAACTGAAACCAAAAGACATAAGAAAGGCTTCAGCAGAGTTTGGTATTGAAATAAGTTCTTTCTTTTTGATATTTGAGGGGCAGATTTACAATAGGACAGAAGAAGGAGTTTCAACGGTAGGTTTTATTCCTGAGGAGTATCGTAAAAAAAGAATAGAACTAGCAAAAAAATTTTCTGATATGATCTGTGAAATGGGAGTAAAAAGCATTACTTCTCACGTTGGTTTTATACCAAATGATCCGAAAAACCCTTTGTATTTGGAATTTGTCCCGGCAATGAAGAAATTTGTCGAATATTGTAAAAAAAACGGTCAGATATTCTGTTTTGAAACTGGGCAGGAATTACCATTAACACTTAAAAGGATGATAATTGATATTGGTAGTAATGCTTATGTAAATTTAGATCCAGCTAATTTAATTCTCTACGGTATGGCTCATCCTTTAGATGCGGTGGAAATTCTTGGAGAATATGTAAGGGGTATGCATGCAAAAGATGCCTTATGGCCCAATCGTGATGAGGGGCTGGGGATTGAAGTTCCAATTGGAAAAGGCGAAGTCAATTTTCCTCTATTGCTTTCTAGATTAAAAGAGAAAGGTTTTAAAGGACCGGTAACTATCGAACGAGAGATATCAGGGGAAGAGCAGAAAAAAGATATATTAGAAGCGAAGAAATTTTTGGAACCATATTTATAGTTTACAAAAGAAAGGTTGTAAATAAATTATGTCTGATAATTTAATTGATTTAATAATGCCCCGAGTGATTCCTCCACTGGATAATAATTTTATGCCAGCCGTTTTATGGAATCGTGCTTTTCTGGATGAGGTTCATTCTTCAGGAGAAGGAATCCCCGTTGCTATTGGTTTAGAGCGAGGTGATGGTTCTATCTCAGTTTTTAGGACACAAGCTTTCCCTCCGGAACATAAACTGGCTTCCACAAGCTTATTATATACTGAACGCTTGGTAAAAACATTGTTATGGCTTCGAGGTGGGTACAAGCTAACTATAGCCGGACCCGATAAAATTGGGGAATTTATTAAAAAAGTATATTCTTCTACAGGAAAGCGTTCTTTTGATGTAAACTTTATGTCTAATATATATGGGAAACCTTTTAGGGTAGAGGTTAGTAATATCAATAATATCTCTCCTGCTAAAGAAAAGTCAATTCCCTTAGGTGGTAATTTGGGGGGATGTCGTATCGGTTTTGACCTGGGGGCAAGTGATAGAAAAGTAAGTGCGGTAATAGATGGAAAAGCAGTTTTTAGCGAGGAAGTGGTTTGGGATCCGAGAAATCAAACTGACCCACGATATCATTATCACGAAATTATGTCTATGTTGCATCATGCAGCAGCTCATATGCCTCGAGTTGATGCTATAGGCGGAAGTTCCGCAGGGATTTATATAAATAACAAAGTAATGAGTGCCTCAATATTTCGTGGAATTCCTCCCGAACTTTTCGAAAAAAAAGTGAAAAATATTTTTTTAGATATACAAAAAGAGTGGGGAGTTCCTTTTGAGATAATAAATGATGGAGAAGTTACCGCCTTAGCTGGTTCTATATCCTTAAAAGCAAATTCAGTATTAGGTATTGCTATGGGCTCTAGTGAAGCAGGAGGATATATTAATAAAGATGGAAATATTACCGAATGGTTAAATGAGTTAGCCTTTATACCAATTGATTTTAATACTGAAGCACCTATTGATGAGTGGTCTGGTGATCGAGGGTGTGGAGTTCAATATTTTTCACAGCAAGCGGTTATACGACTTGCTAAAAAGGCAGGAATTGTTTTTGATGAAAAAAAAACTCCTGCCGAAAAATTAAAATTTGTTCAGATACTAATGAGCAAAGGAGATGACCGAGCAAAAAAAGTGTTTGAAACAATTGGTTGCTATTTGGGTTATGGCATTGCTTATTATGCAGATTTTTATGATATAAAACATATATTAATATTAGGTCGGGTTACCTCCGGGGAAGGTGGCCATATTATTTTACAAAAAGCAGAACAAGTACTAAAGGAAGAATTTCCAAAATTATTTAAAAATATTTCTTTAGACCTTCCTGATGAATCAATTAGGAGAGTAGGCCAATCCATTGCTGCTGCAAGTTTGTCTACTTTATTATAGAGTCGATCTGATATAAATATTTCTATTATTAAAGTATAACCAATTTAATGATTTTTTAAATTTTAAAGTGGAATGAATAAATAATATTAAATGGGAAGTGGAGAGGAAAGAGAAAAATGATTAATAAAAATAAAAGACTTATTATAATGAATGGTACAATTATTACTCCATTTCACTTGGTCAGCGGTAAGGCTATAATTGTAGAAAAAGGAAAAATTTTAGAAATAAAAAATAAAGAAGAAGTAAACAATCTTATATTGACCGGGGCAGAGGTAATTGAAGCTAAAGATAAATTTGTAGTTCCCGGTTATATTAATATACATGTTCACGGCGGTGGGGGTTCAGATGTAATGGATGGAAACTATGAAGCTATAAAGCAGATTGCTATTACCCACTCTCGTTTTGGTACCACAGCTTTTCTTCCCACTACAATGACTATGAATAAAAATAAGATTATAAGAAGTCTTAAAACCATTTATGAAGCTAAATTAAAGGGGACAGAGGGAGCCGAAATTTTAGGGGTGAACCTGGAGGGTCCTTATATTAATCCCGAAAAAAAAGGAGCACAAAGGGAGATAGATATTAGAAAACCTTCTATTAAAGAATTCTCCGAACTTAATAAAGCATCCGGTAATATGATTCGTTTGGTTACTGTAGCTCCGGAAATGCCAGGGGCAATTGAATTTATTAAATATTTATGTAAACAGGGAATCATTGCTTCAGTGGGTCATTCTAATGCAACTTATGCCCAGACCCAAGCTGGTATTGAGGCTGGTCTCTCTCATGTTACCCATACTTTTAATGCGATGAGAGGGCTGCATCATCGGGAGCCAGGTGTGGTAGGAGCAGCTTTAACTTCTCCGGAATTAACATTAGAGATTATTGCTGATGGTATACATATTCATCCTATTGTATTAAAAATAATAACCCAAATTAGAGAAAATAAAAAAATAGTCTTAATCACTGATTCCATGAGGGCAGCAGGCTTTAAAGAGGGAACTTACGATTTGGGAGGGCAAGAGGTTATTGTGGCTAAAGGACAAGCAAGATTAAAAGACGGAACTTTAGCAGGTAGTGTTTTAACTATGGATAAAG
>Ga0208905_1001922_pt1 | contig 10243 bp, 11 predicted proteins | sample AntAceMetag02UKS_FD_184776 | JGI IMG/M metagenome (GOLD analysis project Ga0208905, IMG submission 184776) | Saline lake microbial communities from Ace Lake, Antarctica - Antarctic Ace Lake Metagenome 02UKS (SPAdes) (version 2) | ecosystem: Environmental > Aquatic > Non-marine Saline and...
TTCGTCATAATTACCCTTACATCGGCACCTTCCTTTACAAATTCCCTCGTCAGCTCTGCCGACTTATAGGCGGCAATGCCACCTGTTATACCGAGCACAATTCTTTTACCTTTTATCATGACACCAACTCTCCGACGATGTGTTGCTCTTTTATCATAGTAAATTACCGATACCCCACAATCCGAAATATAACCCGAAAAAAACAAGAAGTAAAGCACAGACACCCGTTATTACCTTATATATTCCTGCGCTTAAATGCCTCTTACCGCGAGACACGAGAAAGGATATGAAACTGTACCATATAAGATCGGCCAATATATGTCCGACGAAGAAGACTGCCACTCCGAGCAGGCCGAACTTCATCGATATTACGATATAGCTGAGCCCCACGGTTACCCACCATACAATCCAGTAAGGATTTGCGGCGCTCGTCAGTATTCCCGCCGTTACGGGACCACCCCAGGTGGTAACGCCCCCAGCAAATTCCCCTTTGATCTCTCCAAGGCCCCGAAACATAGTAAAAGAAAGCCACAGGAGAAACACTCCTCCGAAGATTCCCACGATACCCAGGAAAACCTCGCTCTTCATTACATCGGAAAGTCCCATTACCACGAGAGTGATAAGGACAACCTCGAGAATTCCATGACCGCATACGATAAGCGGACCTGCAAAAAATCCCCTCTTTGCGGTCTCGGACACGGTAACAGTCAGTACCGGCCCGGGGACTATGGCTCCGGAAAAAGCGACGGCAAAAGATGAAAGAAATATACCAATCAAACTATCCAATAAGACATCCCACACTAGTATTTAAGGGTTTGATACATAACAATTATTATCCCTATCGTCAACGAAATATGATCAGTCATACGTGAGGTGATAATAACTGAATCTATACCTTGCAAATCTTTCCAAGTATATTATATAAAAGCACCGATTACGCGGAGAGAGGATTCACCATGGGGAAAAAATTCATACGCTACTTTCTTATTTTCATTGTTTTAGTCCTGACGGGGTCGGCAGTGTGGCTCTATACTTACTATTACGAAAGTGAAACACCCTTCGTCAAACTGAGCAAGGATATTGGAACGATAGGGAGGACTACAAATTTCAACATAATTCTCGGTGACCAAAAGAGCGGCCTCAGAAACATCACTGTCGCCATATCCCAGGAAGGAAAAAAACGCATTCTCCATTCCCAGGACTTCACAACAAGAGGAACACATGAAGAAACCGTTGCTATTACCCTTAATACTCAGAAATTAAACCTTCGCGACGGAACAGCAACCGTCGACATAGCCGCAGTCGATTTTTCACTCAGGAAAAATAGAAAAAATGTCGCGATTACCGTAACTATAGACTCAACGCCTCCTCAGATATATCCGGTAAGCTCCTCACACTATATCAACCAGGGCGGATCCTGTATTTCAATCTACAGCCTATCAGAAAAGTCAGCGCGAAACGGCATCCTTGTCAATGACGACCTATTCCCCTCCTACCCCATAACGATCGATGAGAAACTATGTTATGTTTCTTATTTTACCATACCGCTCGACATAAAAGACAAGAAGGATCTGAAACTCGGCATCTTTGCAGAAGACGTCGCAGGAAACAGAGCGTTCAGCGCAATTCCCTTCCACATCAGAAAGAAAAATTTTCGAGCCGACAAGATGTATATCAGCAGAGACTTTCTGGAAAGAAAGATGCCGGAATTCCAGCAGATTTATGATACATTACAAGGTAAATCCCTCATTGAAACATTTTCATATGTGAATAAAACGATACGGGAGGATAATCTCAGAAATATACAATCAATCTGCAAAAATACCCAACCGAGACAGCTCTGGGACGGAGCATTCCTGAGAATGAAAAATGCAAAGACCATGGCATCATTCGGAGATAAAAGGGTCTATTACTACGAGGGGAAAGAGGTAAGCAGAAGTGTTCATCTCGGAATCGATCTCGCTTCTACGAGAAATGCGCCCATTGAAGCATCGAATTCGGGGATAGTGGCCTTTACGGGATATCTCGGAATTTACGGCAATTCAATAATTATTGACCACGGCCTGGGGCTTTTCAGCCTCTATGCCCACCTTGGAGCAATTGATGTAAAGGAGGACGATGCCGTATCGAAGGGGCAACGAGTTGGAAGAACAGACACTTCGGGACTTGCGGGAGGCGATCACCTCCATTTCAGCATCATTGTTTCGGGAAGATTTGTTGATCCTAAGGAGTGGTGGGATCCTCACTGGATAAAAGACAATGTATCGAGAAAGATGGCCTTGACCTTTTAGAAAAGAGAGAAAGGGAACAGTCTTTGTAACTTTCCTTCTCGATGTGAATCTCCCCGCCTACAGGGCGGGGCTTCCCAGTAAGGAATATGTTTGTTTTATATTGCGCCCCTTACCCCGTCTACAAGGCTGGGCTTGCAGGTGCGCTCCCGGCCATTATTGTCTTTCCATATCCCTGTGATTTACATTTATCGTGTAGCCCTTTTCCGAAAGAAATTCGGAAATCCGATTGAGTATAACAACGGAACGATGTCGTCCACCCGTACATCCAACCGCTATCGTGAGGTATGTCTTCCCCTCCTTTTCATACCGCGGAATCAGAAATGATAAGAGACTGTAAATCTTGTCGAGGAAATGAAGGGTATCGTCCCATTTCAGAACGTATTCCTTTACCCTGCTGTCGTTTCCATTGTATTTTTTCAGGTCTTTGAAAAAGTAAGGATTGGGGAGAAATCTCACATCAAGCGCCATATCCGCATCGGAAGGGAGACCGTAACGATACCCGAATGATATGAGGTTTATCGTAATCTTGTTCCCTCCGAGTGGATCGAGATAATATCTCTGCAGGAGATCCTTCAGCTGATGGATGTTATAGAGTGATGTGTCGATAATATTGTCGGCAATATCCTTCAATTCGCGTAATTTTTCGCGCTCCAGTGTGATACTCTCAGACACTGTTCTCTTTTCCGAAAGGGGATGAGCCCTTCTCGTTTCGCTGAATCTGTGCAGGAGGGAATCATCGCTTGCCTCAAGAAATAATATCTCTATGCTGTATTTTTTTTTCTTTAACTTAGAGATGACCTCCATATGTTTCTCAAGGAAATACCGCTCCCGTATATCCATAACGAGCGCCACCTTTGAGACTTCACCCGATCCTTGGCCCTCTATCTCAAGAAATTTTGGAAGGAGCAAAATGGGAAGGTTGTCGACACAAAAAAAGCCGATATCTTCGAGAGCACGAAGGGCCGTACTCTTTCCCGAACCCGAAAGGCCAGTTATGATGACAATTCGTAGATTGTTCACTGTGTCCCCCCTTTCTTTATCTTGGCGAGTATCCTCTCTTCGATTTTGTGTGAGGCGTTAGAGCCCTTCATTTTCAGGATGAAATTTCTCGCAACGATCTCCACGACCGTCGCCATATTCCCCCCTGATCTGACGGGAACTCTAATTCTCGGCAAAGGAACGCCCATTACCTCGAAAGACCCCTCTTCAGAATCAATTCTGCTGAATTCCATTCCATTTTCCCACCTGATCAGCTCAACAACGATACCGATGTCAATTGCATCTCCCACAGCTGCTATTCCAAAGAGGCTCTTGATGTCGACGATGCCGAGCCCTCTGATTTCCATGTAATTTCTGGTAAGCTCGCTGCTCCTGCCGCAAAGGATATTCTCCCCGGTTTTTTCAATCTCAATAATGTCGTCGGCTATCAGTTTGTGTCCCCTCGTTATCAGCTCAAGGCCACATTCACTTTTTCCGATTCCACTCTCGCCTTTTATAATAACACCGATTCCGAATATATCCATGAGCACCCCATGGATATCAACCTTTCTTTCAATCTCTCGGCGCAGCACCCCTATGAGACCGCTCCTGATAAGGGGAGCGCTATTCTCTGAGCAGAGGAGGGGAATGTCACCTTCTTCAGATAACTGCAGCAAGAAATCGGGGCCACCGTTCGCTTCGGAGAGGATTATCAGTGAAATTTTCGAGGTTTTGATTCTATGCAGAAGGTCTTCGTATTCACTAAGAGAGCTCTTTTCTTTACCTGGTATACTCGCCTGCGGGATAATGAGTATCGTCTCACCCTTCATCTCTTCCCGCAAGCCGCTCTCATGAGCTTTGTAAATCAGAATGATTGTATGTTCTATCGTGCCTTGGATGCCGGCCCTGCCGGCAAGGAGGGTCAAGCCTAATCTCCTGTCATCATACTCGATCAGGTCATTGATGGTAATATGGCTCATTCAGGAAAGTGTCTTGTCTTTTTCTATTATAAGATTGTACATCTCCTCTGGTGATTCTGCCTCTATAAGCCCTTTTCTGAAATCTTTATCCTTAAGCATTCGGGAAATTTTTGCAAGTGCTTTCAAATGCTGGCCTGCAGAATTTTCAGGTGCCATGAGAAGAAAAAAGATATAAACGGGATTTCCGTCAAGGGAATCAAAACCGACACCCTCTCTGCTTCTGCCAAAAGAGATTATAAGGTTCTCCAGACCCGCAAGCTTTCCATGGGGAATAGCAATACCATCTCCTATTCCCGTACTGCCAAGTTTTTCTCTTTCCAGGAGGACCTCAACCATGGAGTCATAATCAGCTTCTATGTTACCCTTTTTAAATACCTCGGCGAGCTCGACAAGCACCTCTCTTTTAGTTTTGGATTTCAGGTCTTCAATAATATATTCTTTTGCAATAAGTTCTTTTATATCCATGACTATATTCCCCGGCTTTACCCCGTTGTCTCCACAAGGATATAGTCATCATCATCTTTCCTGAAGACGACGCTCACCTTTTCAGTCGATGAATCTCTGAAAATTTTGAACCGGTTTTTCGATTCTTCCATTTCAAGAATTGCATCATCCACAGACATGGGGTTTAAGACGATCCTTATAATTTTAGATATCCTCTGCTGGTCCTCATCTTCCTCGAATTCCTCCGGTAGCAATTGGTCTAAGTCCTCTTGCTTTCCCTTGGATACATTCTCCTTATGATTCCTCGTCTTTTCCTTATATTTCTTTATCTGGCGCTCTACCTTATCGACTACGTTATCGATGGCAAGGACCATCTCCTTGGCCTCTTCTCTGCCATTAAGATTTACGCCCTTGGCCAGTAATTTTATTTCCGCCACGTTTCTGAACTTCTCAACAGAAAGTGTTACACTCGCATCAACGGGTTTGTCTATATACCTTTCAAACCTGGAAAGCTTCTTCTCGACATACTCCTTCAACCAATCTTCGGCTTCTGTATTACGGAAAGTAAAGGTGATGTGCATAGCTACTCCCCCTCTCTTAATATAACCTTCTGATTATAAGCACGAAGGATACATCAATCATGATACTGCTTTTCAGAATTGGTGTCTCCTTCTTTCGGTGCAACAAAGCCTCGCTATATAGTTAAGTCACAGAGAAAAGTCAATCGGTTTTCTTCACATCAAAAGTATTTTTTCCTCTTCGAGGAGGGAATAATACCCATCATCTCCCTGTATTTAGCCACCGTCCTTCGCGCAATTGATATATTGTATCCCTTCAGGATGTTGACAATCTCACTGTCTTTGTAGGGCTTCTTTTTATCCTCTTCACTTATGATCTTTCTTATTTTTTCCTTGACACTTTCAGACGCTATAGAATCTCCGTCTGTCCTTCTTATACCGCTGTTGAAAAAATACTTTAATTCTAATATTCCCCGCGGCGTGTGCATGTATTTATTTGTGGTAACCCTGCTTATGGTTGATTCATGCATCTCCACATCATAGGCCACATCTCGCAATACCATCGGCTTTAAATAGTTTATCCCCAGATCAAAGAATTCCTTCTGGTGGCGTACAATGCTCTCCGATACCTTATAGATCGTCTTTTGCCTCTGCTGAATACTCTTTATCAGCCAGATTGCAGACTGCATTCTGTCCTTAATGTATGTCTTATTGCTTTCACCGGTGGAATTATCCGATTTGTCTCCAAGTATTTTTCTATAGAGATTGCTCAGCTTAAGTCTTGGCAAGCCATCGTCGTTCAGAACAATCCTGTATTCATCGCCAACCTTAAAAACGAAGACATCGGGTATAACATATTGAGGCCTTTCTTCGTTGTAGAGACTGCCCGGTTTGGGGTCCAATCTCTCAATCAGAAGCACCGCCGCCTGTACCTCTTCAATGGACACCTTCTGTTTTCTGGCAATCACGTGGTAGTTTTTCGTCACGAGGTCGTTGAGATGTTCTTCGATTATCTTCCCCAGGAGATTGGAAGAAATATCCAGAAGTCGTACCTGAATCATGAGGCACTCCTTGAGGTCTCTCGCAGCGACCCCCGGGGGATCAAATTCCTGAACCTTTGCAAGAACTCCTTCGACGAAATCTTTTTCCTCATTTTCAATGGAGGCAATTTCATCCAGATTGGCTACCAGATACCCGTTATTGTCAAGATTGCCTATGATCTGTTCGCCTACCCTCTTTTCTTCCTCCGTAAAATGAGAGAGGTTAAGCTGCCACCGCAGGTGATCGGTAAGCGTCCCCGTTTTTGTTAGCACATTCTCCAGTGAAGGTGCCTCAATATCCTCGTGAGAATAGGTCCCCCCCATGGGGCCAAAGTCTTCGAGATATCCCTCCCAGTCAAAGTCGTCTCTACCGTCCCCCTCCCCCGTAATTTCTTTTGTAGTAAGCTCTACTTTAATATCGTTGATTTCAGGAGTGATTTCACCATCCGCATCGTCATCATAACTTCTTTCTTCAAGGAGGGGGTTTTCCTCCAGTTCCTTGTTGATGGCCGCAACCAGCTCAAGCCTCGAAAGCTGAAGCAGTTTGATAGACTGCTGCAGCTGAGGGGTCATTATCAACTGCTGGGTCAGTTTCAGATTTTGCTTGAGTTCAAATGGCATTCTTTTTACCGTCTACGGCCAATGAAGAGGACATCGGTAATTGAGTTACTCTTCCCACCAACTGCATGTCCTGCTCACAGGTCAAAATCTTTTCCAAGATATATTTTTCTTGCTACCTCACTACCCGCTATATCGTCGGGATTTCCCTCAATGAGTATAGTGCCTTCATTCACTATATAGGCCCTGTCGCATACCTTGAGCGTCTCCCTCACATTATGATCGGAAATCACAACACCGATTTCCTTCGATTTCAGCTTCAGTATGATGCTCTGAATATCGGCAACCGCCAGAGGGTCAATCCCTGCGAAAGGCTCGTCGAGAAGTATATACTGCGGTGATGTCACGAGCGCTCTCGTTATTTCAACCCTTCTCCTCTCGCCGCCCGAGAGTGAGTAGGCCCTGTTCTTCGCCAGATGAGAGATATCAAGTTCCTTCAGAAGATCGTTCAGCCTTTTTTCTTGTTCGTTCTTCTCGATATCAAGCGTTTCGAGTATGGCACGTATGTTTTCCTCTACGGTAAGCTTCCTGAAGACAGAAGGTTCCTGGGGAAGATAATTGATACCCTTTCTGGCTCTCCTGTACATGGGATATGAGCTTATATCTTCATCATTTAATATCACACTTCCCCGGTCAGGCTTCACCAGTCCTACAATCATGTAAAAGGTAGTCGTCTTGCCGGCACCATTCGGTCCGAGGAGTCCGACCACCTCCCCTCTTCCTACGACCAGGTCGACACTGTCTACAACCCTTCTTCCATTATAGGATTTTACTAATTGAGTCGCCAGGAGCTTTCCCACAATCTACTGCTACCTCTCGATTTGTTTCAATTTATTTCATCGGAATATATGGTCGCCCTTACCCTGCCTTTTCCTGAACTTTCTACGATCCCCCTGTTTTCATTCAGAAAAAATGTTATTATATCGCCTCTGACCACATTTTCTCCCTCCTTCATTTCCGCGTTTCCTCGTATAATTATTTTCTGCTCCCCGTTATAGAAAATCGCACTATCCCCCGTGACAGTCCTGTCTTCCCTCTCGACCCGTACATTCCCCTTCGCCTCTATCCTGTCAATCTCACCGGATGTCATCATGCCCGTGGAGGAATTCTCTTTCACACCCTCACGCTTTGAGTAATAAAGATATATCCTGTCTGAATTAATAATGATATTTTCCCTTGTCACAACGACATTCCCGGTAAATAGTATGAGATTCTTGTCGTCATAGGCATCGAGCCTGTCAGAGGCAATTTTTATGGCCGTTGCATTCCCTGATTCACTATTGCAGAGAGGAGAAAAGAGGAAGGGTACGATGGAGATAACAACAAATAAAATCGAAGCTCTATTTTTCAACATTATTCAAAAACACCTAATTGTTCATGCCGGTATCGTCTATTATTACATCGACATTCGAAAGAAGCGAAATTCTCCTGTCTTTCAAGGAAAGTGTCATTCCCTTTCCCCGTACCTTCATAGAGGAGTTTTCCATAGTTATGTCTTCTTCCGTATAAATTCTTTTTTCAGAATGAGAAAATTTCAAATGATCGGTCCCGAATTGACTGCCTTCATCTGAGACTATAGAGACATCGCCACTAATATCAATGTCCTTCGTATCGGTTTGCAGGGTACCCTCGTTTCCTGTCATAAGATAGGTTCTGCCGTCAGCGAGCGTGAGCCTCACTGCAATATCATCGAAAAGGGCAATATTTTTATCTCTCATATACTGGGCAGCCCTTGCATCGATTTCCCATATCAGCTCGGGATCGCCAACTTCGGTAAAATGAAAATTTCTTATCTCAATATCGGCTTTGTCTGAAAACACATTGAGTACTACTTCGTCTCCTCCCTTTCGATCATGAAAGACAAAGATAAGTAGCACCACAGCGAGGAGCACCGTGCCTCCCCAAAATAAACCCCTTTTCAATTTGCTTTTTTGCAAAGGTTCAACCGGTCTTTTTTAAGAAAAATATAGCATCCCCCACTCAACATGTAAAGTTGATTCGGCAACCTTCCTTCGCACGTTCTATGCCATATTTCTCATTTTCTGATTTTTTATGGAAAAACCGATATGCTTCTGGCAAGGTATTATAGCTGTGAAGCTCCCCGCCTACAAGGCGAGGCTCGCGGGTGCGCTCCCGGTCAAGAAACTTCAAGTCCACTCAAGGTATCTGGTACATTGAAACAACGCTTTCCCATCGTCCCTGAATCTTTAGAATCATTTCACAAACTTCTCGTACCGCACCATCACCCCCTTTTTTTTCTGTTACATAATCGGCAATTTGTAATACCTCGGGACCGGCATCTGCCACGGCCACCGAAAGCCCTACCTTTCTGAACACGGGGATATCCACTATATCATCTCCCATATATGCCACCGAACCACTTGACAAACCCTTCTCGTTTAAAATTCTATCCAGGCTTTCACCCTTGTTTTTGGAACCCTGATAGACATCTCGAACACCAAGTTCATGTGCCCGATGTTCCACCACCTGTGATTTTCTGCCCGTCAGGAAAAAGACCTCGATTCCGGCCCTCATCAGGAGTTTTATGCCATGTCCGTCTCTCGCATTAAAATGCTTCGTCTCATTTCCCAGATCATCAATTATTATTTTACCGTCAGTCATGACACCGTCGACATCCATGATAAGAACGGAAACCGCCTCTACCTTCTTACGTAAGATTTCTCCAATGGTTCGTTTCATATGCTATCTTTCTTTACGATATGGTCTATCTCTTTTATGTCCGCAAGCAATCCTGAAACTGAATCAAGAAAGAGCGAATTGGGACCATCACACAGTGCACACTCGGGATCCGGATGGACTTCCAGGAAAAGTCCGTCAATACCAACTGCTACGGCTGCCCTCGCGAGATAGAGAGCCATCTTACGTTCGCCGCCTGATGCACTTCCCTTCCCCCCGGGGAGTTGAACACTGTGAGTCGCGTCGAATATTACAGGATATCCCGTTTCCCGGAGCATCGGAAGGGATCTCATGTCAGCAACAAGGTTATTGTAACCGAAACTGAATCCCCGTTCCGTAATCACCACATTATCATTTCCCGTAGACGTAATTTTATTCAATATATGAGACACATCCCAGGGTGCAAGAAACTGACCTTTTTTTATATTGACGACGCCTGCATGACGGGCAACCTCTATGACAAAATCCGTCTGCCTGCAGAGAAATGCCGGTATCTGCACGACGTCAAGCACCGATGATGCTTCCTCGATCTCTTCAAAGCGGTGGACATCGGAGAGTATGGGAATTCCGAATTCTTCCTTTACCATTTGAAGGATTCTAAGCCCCTCTTTTATACCGGGGCCCCTGAAAGAATTGAGCGATGTACGATTCGCCTTATCATAGGAGGCCTTAAAAAT
>Ga0208905_1001924_pt1 | contig 10238 bp, 5 predicted proteins | sample AntAceMetag02UKS_FD_184776 | JGI IMG/M metagenome (GOLD analysis project Ga0208905, IMG submission 184776) | Saline lake microbial communities from Ace Lake, Antarctica - Antarctic Ace Lake Metagenome 02UKS (SPAdes) (version 2) | ecosystem: Environmental > Aquatic > Non-marine Saline and Alkaline...
AATGCCAATCCACGTGAACTATACAATTTAATGTACAACAAGCATAACATAAATAATATTGGCACATACAGTTACAAGGGGAACTGGAATATGCTTGACCAGATAATCGTTTCACAAAAAGTAATAAGCGACAAGAAAAACTATCATTGTAGTTTCACATCCGGAACTATTTATCAGGATAAATGGATGATGTATGATAATCCAAAAGTTGGAATGCTTACACCGAATAAAACATACGGAGGTGATATGTATTTTGGTGGAGTTAGTGATCATCTTCCGGTATTTGTTGTTTTGGAAAAAAAGTGAAGGGAACATGCAATTTGAATTAATTTCTGATTATTCGCCTACCGGTGATCAACCACATGCTATTGCAGAACTGGTTAATGACTTACGCAGAGGCACCCAATTCCAGACTCTTCTTGGTGTTACAGGATCAGGAAAAACATTCACTATTGCAAACGTAATTGAGCAAGTTCAGCGCCCGGTACTGGTACTTAGCCATAATAAAACCCTTGCGGCACAACTTTACGGCGAATTCCGCCAATTTTTCCCAAACAATGCAGTAGAATATTTTGTATCGTACTATGATTATTACCAACCCGAAGCATACCTGCCTGTTTCTGACACATACATTGAAAAAGATCTTTCAATAAATGATGAAATAGAAAAGCTCAGACTCAGTGCAACCTCATCACTCCTTTCGGGGCGAAAAGATGTTATTGTCATATCGTCGGTTTCCTGTTTATACGGAATTGGGAATCCTGAAGATTTTCACAGTAATACCATCTGGATAAATAAAAAAGAAAAGACCAGTCGTAATGCTCTTCTCAGGAAACTGGTTGACAGTCTTTATTCCAGGAATGAAGTTGACTTTCAGCGCGGAACATTCAGGGTTCAGGGTGATACAGTTGATATTTTTATTGCTTATGGCGATCATGCAGTTCGTATTCTGTTTTGGGGAAATGAAATTGAAGAAATTGAAACCATAAACCCGGTAAACGGGAATACTATTGAAGTGCTTGATCAGGTGGTTATCTACCCTGCAAATATTTTTGTTACAACAAAAGAGAGAATGCAAAAGGCAATCAAACAAATTGAAAATGACATGTTTGATCAGGTGCAATATTTCAATGATATCGGTAAAGAGTTTGAAGCCAAACGACTCAGGCAAAAAGTTAGTTATGATCTTGAAATGATTAGAGAACTGGGATACTGCAGTGGTATTGAAAATTATTCAAGATATTTTGACGGTCGTAATCCGGGTACCCGCCCCTTCTGTCTTTTAGATTATTTTCCAAATGATTTTGTAACCATTATTGATGAAAGTCATGTTACAATACCCCAGGTAAGGGCAATGCATGGAGGAGACCATTCAAGAAAACAAACTCTTGTTGAATATGGATTCAGGCTACCTGCGGCAATGGATAACCGGCCACTCAATATTGATGAATTTGAAGGACTAGCCGGACAGACCATTTTTGTGAGTGCTACTCCTGCAGATTATGAACTTCAAAAATGCGAAGGAGTTATTGTTGACCAGGTAATACGACCAACCGGATTACTGGATCCGCCAATTGATGTGCGTCCCAGTCTTAACCAGATAGACAACCTTATATCTGAGATTAACAAGCGTATTGAACAAAAAGAACGGGTTCTTGTCACAACTCTTACCAAACGAATGGCTGAAGAATTATCGGACTACCTTTTAAAACTTTCAATTAAATGTCAATATATTCATTCTGATATTGATACACTTGATAGAGTTGAGATTTTGGAAAACCTCAGGTTTGGAAAAATAGATGTTATTGTAGGTGTGAACCTGTTGCGTGAAGGACTGGATCTGCCTGAAGTATCTCTTGTTGCTATTCTTGATGCTGATAAAGAGGGGTTTCTGAGATCAGAACGATCACTTACCCAGACTGCCGGCAGAGCAGCCCGCAATATCAATGGTAAAGTAATAATGTACGCTGACAAGACTACCCGGTCTATGCAGAAAACTATTGATGAGACAAACAGAAGAAGAGAGAAACAATTATCGTACAATGAAGAAATGGGCATAACACCACGGCAAATCGTAAAAGCAACCAAATCAATTATGGGTGATATCACCGGGAAAAAAGCGGGTGAAAAATTCTATGCCGGTCCTCAGATAAAGGATATTGCCGCCGATCCAATAGTAAAGTATATGAACGAAGAAGCTCTGAAAAAAGCTATTGAGAAAACCAGGAAAAATATGGAAAAAGCTGCTGAAGAATTAAACTTCAACGAAGCAGCAAAATACAGAGATGAGATGTATGAACTGGAGAAAATGCTAAAGGCAAAATAATAAGAAACTGTGATGCAATATTGTAAAATGAAGAGTTACTGGTTACTGGTTACTGGTTTCAGATTCCTAACCTCAAACATTCTTTAAACCTCAAACTAATACTAACCAAGATATGTTTTCAGCAACCTGCTTCTGGAAGTATGCCTTAATCTTCTGATTGCTTTTTCCTTAATTTGTCTCACACGTTCCCGGGTAAGTCCAAACTGCTCTCCTATTTCTTCAAGTGTCATTTCCTGTATTCCTATTCCAAAGAATAACTTTATAATATCACGTTCCCGTTCAGTTAGAGTTGCCAGGGAGCGTTCAATTTCCTTTATAAGCGATTCACTTAATAATGTTTTATCTGCCTTTGGAGAATCGTTATTTGGAAGAACATCAAGCAAACTGTTGTCTTCTCCCTCAATAAATGGAGCATCCATAGAAATATGTCTTCCTGATACTTTAAGTGTATCAGCAACTTTTTCTCTTGGAAGTTCCAAAAATTCAGCCAGTTCTTCAGGTGACGGTTTCCTTTCAAACTCCTGTTCAAACTTTGAGAATGCTTTATTTATTTTATTCAGAGACCCGACCTGATTTAATGGTAATCTGACTATTCGTGATTGCTCAGCTAATGCCTGCAATATGGATTGTCTAATCCACCAAACAGCATAAGAAATAAATTTGAACCCCCTGGTTTCATCGAATTTTTCCGCTGCTTTAATCAGCCCAAGGTTCCCTTCGTTAATTAAATCAGGAAGACTAAGTCCTTGATTCTGGTATTGTTTAGCAACAGAAACAACAAATCTGAGATTGGCTCGCGTCAACTTCTCAAGTGCATCTCTATCTCCTTTTTTTATTCTCTGAGCCAGTTCTACTTCTTCCTCAACAGAAATAAGCTCCTCTTTGCCAATTTCTTGCAAATACTTATCTAATGATGCACTTTCCCTGTTAGTAATCGATTTGGTAATCTTTAATTGTCTCATTTTCCCTCCTTAACGAAAATTCTTGCAAAGGTATGCCTTTTTATCTAATCAGTCAAGATTAATCCAAAAACATTTTAGTTCGATAAAAAAGAAACCCAGGTTAACAAGTCTCTTTTTTAATATTTTTTATTTCTATTCTTCTAATTTCTGAATTTATAACTAAAAAATGTACCGTTTGGCTGGATCCCTTCAATTGAATATAGCGCCCTTCCTCCTCCAAGATTGTTTTTTATATCATCAACCTTATCAACTTTTTTATTATTTATGCCGGTAATAATATATCCATTCCTTAAGCCCAGTTCTTTAAGCGGTCCTTCACCAACATCAACAATCTTAACGCCACCGCTAATTTTATATCTATCAGTTACTTCTTTATCTAATTCTTCAAACTTTGCATCAAGAACCAGATCAGTAGAACGGATAATATTTGTGTTACCTTGCATATTACGAAGAACAACATCAAATTGTTTTGTTTTACCCTTCCTTTTGATAATAATATTCACTTTTTCTTTTGGCCGGAATTCCGTTATCTTTTCCTGTAACTCAGCAGTAGAATTAACTTTCAATCCGTTTACACTTATTATTATATCATCAACCTCAATACCAGCCTCAATTGCGGCACCATTCTCACGCAAACCATTAATATAAACCCCTTCAATTTTATCCAGTTTCTTTTCTTTCACCAGTTCATCAGTTACATCCTGAATTGTAACCCCGAGTATAGCTCTTTGTACTTCTCCAAATTCTTTCAGGTCCTCAACAACCTTCTTTACAATTGTAACAGGAATTGAAAATGAATTTCCGGCATACCCTCCATTCGGTGAAATAATTGCAGCATTTATCCCTACCAGTTCGCCTTTTGTATTTACCAATGCTCCACCGCTATTACCCCTGTTAAGGGCTGCATCAGTTTGTATGAAGGATTCAATCCTGTACTGATCAGGAAGTATGCCCAGGTTTCTACCCTTAGCACTGACAATTCCCGCTGTAACAGTTGATGTCAGATTAAACGGGTTTCCTACAGCCAGAACCCACTCTCCAAGCCGGAGTTCATCTGAATTTCCATATTGAATAAATATCAGATCCTTTGCTTTAATTTTTAACAAAGCAAGATCAGTACTGGGATCAGTTCCAACTATCGAAGCCTTAAAAGTCCTTTTATCATTCAATACAACTTCAACCTCATCAGAATTTTCAACCACATGGTTATTTGTAGCAATATAACCATCAGAAGAGATAATTACACCGGAACCAAAACCAAGCATGGGCTGTGGATTTCTTTGATATTGATCACCATAGAAGAATTCATACAACGGATTACGGGACCGATTTGTTTGTTCTGTAACTGTTTTAACGTGTACAACAGCATGTACTGTACGCTCAGCCGCATATGTAAAATCCAGATTTCCACCTTCAATATTGGCAGGCAAATTGGTAAACTTTACCAAACCCGGATTAGCAGAACCATTGTCTGACTTAATTTCCGGCTTTTCTAATAATAGAGAGTATACAAATAATGCAATTATTCCCCCAACAATAGCTATTAGTACTGAACCAAATATTCTCTTTCCATTCATATCATTCATTTTTTTCATTTAACAAATAAAAATACATAAAATTCATCATTTTGTTAACAAATTCTATGCCTGTAATCAAGGTTTATTAACTTTACAATTCATTAAACGTACTATTTAGTATCTGAACATAAAGTCAAACAAAATTTGAATTGAAGCACCAAATGGTAAATAACAAATAGCAAATAACAAATAACAAATAAAATCCAATATTTGAAAAAACAAAATTCAAACAGCACATATACAAGAATTTGTTTGATTTTTCAGTCATTAGAATTTGAGATTTATTTGAATTTTGGTGCTTGTTTTTTGTGATTATTAATATTTATTTAAACCTTAGGACTTTATAAACGGACTCTATTAATGGGTTGTTGCACTTATTATCACATTTAACATAATTTAACTTAAGAAGGCATGTTACTGACATTTTATAAATATCAAGGGGCAGGAAATGATTTTATAATTATTGATAACAGGAAAAATATCCTCGACACCGCGGACAGAGAAAGAATTAAACAGATTTGTGACAGAAGATTTGGTGTTGGAGCTGATGGTCTAATGATGCTTTATGATCATAAGGAAATGGATTTTGAAATGAAGTATTTTAATTCTGATGGAAATGAAGGGACTATGTGCGGTAATGGGGGGCGTTGTATTGTTATGTTCGCAAAAAAAATAAAGCTGATAAAGCACAAAGCCAGGTTTCTGACAAGTGACGGAGTCCATACTGCAGAAATATCAGACACAACTGTCAGACTTAGAATGAATAACGTTAATACAATAAGGAAATTAGGGGATAGCTATTTTATTGATACCGGATCACCTCATTATGTCACATTCACAAATGATATTGATAATTTTGATGTCTTTAATGAAGGCAGGAAACTGAGGAATAATCAACAATTTAAACCAAATGGAACCAATGTGAATTTTGTAAAAGTTCAAACAGATGGCTTATCAGTAAGAACGTATGAGCGTGGTGTCGAAAATGAAACATTGTCATGCGGAACAGGAGTTGTTGCTGCTGCCATTGTTACTGTTTATAGCGGACAAATTGACAGTGATAATGTTCAGGTTAAAACAAGGGGAGGAATTATGAATGTTTGTTTCAGTACAACTGAAAAAGGGATTTTTACAGATATTGTACTTGGAGGTCCTGCTATTTTTGTATTCAAAGGAAAGATTAAGATATAGGTGCTGGGTGCTTGGTTATTAACATGAAACATGGAACATTCATTTGGCAGATCAGGCATCAATATTGGCATACTTGGCATGACTTTCAATAAAGGCACGTCTTGGAGGAACTTCATCACCCATTAACACTGAGAATATCCTGTCAGCCTCTGCAGCACTGGCAATCGTGACCTGACGAAGAGTTCTGTGTTCCGGATCCATAGTAGTATCCCATAGTTGATGGGCATTCATCTCACCCAAACCTTTGTACCGCTGAATATTTACAGCATTTTCTTTGCCTTGTCCCAATTCCTTTACAACGTTCTTCCTTTCCTCTTCAGACCAGCAATATCTTGCTTCTTTTCCTCTTTTTATAAGGTAAAGCGGAGGAGTTGCTATATAGAGGTATCCCTGCTTAATAAGGTCCAGCATATACCTGAAAAAGAAGGTCATAATAAGAGTAGTTATGTGGCTTCCATCAATATCAGCATCAGTCATAATTATGATCTTGTGATATCTTAAACCTTCAAGATTAAGTGCTAAACTATCCTCTTCTGTTCCAATAGTAACACCAAAAGCAGTGAACATATTTCTAATCTCTTCATTCTCAAACACCTTATTCTGCATTGCCTTCTCAACATTAAGTATCTTACCCTTTAACGGTAAAATAGCCTGAAATTTCCTGTCCCTACCCTGCTTTGCAGTACCACCGGCTGAATCACCCTCAACAAGATATATCTCACTTTTTGCAGGGTCTTTATCAGCACAATCGGCTAATTTTCCGGGCAAACCGGCGCCAGACAGTACTGATTTTCGCTGAACCAGTTCCCTTGCCTTTCTTGCAGCGTGTCGTGCCGTCGCAGCAAGCACCACCTTTTGAACTATAATTTTGGCATCCTTTGGATTCTCCTCAAGATAATGTGTGAGCAGTTCACTCACAGACTGATCAATAGCCCCCATAACTTCAGAATTACCCAGTTTGGTTTTTGTCTGTCCCTCAAACTGAGGTTCCTGTACCTTACATGATATAATAGCAGTAAGTCCTTCACGAAAGTCATCGCCCGAAATATCAAATTTAAGCTTGGCAAGCATTCCGGATTTTTCAGCATAAGATTTAAGGGTTCGTGTTAATCCCCGCCTGAAACCAGCCAGATGAGTACCCCCTTCAATTGTATTTATATTGTTAACATATGAATGGATATTTTCAGTAAAAGAAGTATTATACCGAAGGGCAATCTCAACAGGTATGTCATTTTTGGTTGTTTCAATCTGAATACAACCCGGAACCAGCGGTTCCCTTGATTCATCAAGGAAATTCACAAATTCCTTCAATCCCTCTTTTGAGAAAAACTCTTCTTTCCTCACCCCACCATTACCATTTCCATTCTCATTATCATTCCCATTACCATTCTCGCCCGAATTTCTTAAATCAGTAATCGATAAACGTATGCCTTTATTCAGAAAAGCCAGTTCACGAAGCCGGGTGGATAATATCTCAAAATTAAATGAAGTGGTAGTAAATATTGTATTATCAGGTATAAATGTTACTATCGTACCTGTAATATCCGTATTACCGGTTTTTGTAACTTCTGATAATGGTTTCCCTCTTTCATATTCCTGAATATATACTTTTCCGTCACGATGCACTTCAGCCTTCAAATTCGCAGATAAAGCATTTACACAAGAAACACCCACTCCATGAAGTCCACCCGACACCTTATAAGAATCTTTATCAAATTTCCCTCCTGCGTGAAGCATTGTCATTACTACTTCCAGAGCCGATTTCCCCTCCTTCTCATGAATATCTACAGGTATCCCACGACCATCATCCTGAACCGTAACAGATCCGTTTTCGTTTAGGGAAACCTCGATATTACTGCAATATCCTGCCAGTGCTTCATCAATCGAATTATCAATCACTTCATGTACTAAGTGATGTAAACCTTTAACACTTACATCACCAATATACATTGCAGGCCGTTTTCTAACAGCTTCAAGCCCTTCAAGAACTTGAATGTTCTCTGCCAAATATTTTTCTCCTTTAGAGTTATCTTTTTTCAATTCCATTTTTTTTTATTATACATTAATCAACAAAATCCCAAAATATTATGGATTTTTGTAAATATCACATTCTCAACACATTACCAAAAGTGAAAAATCAACCGCGTTTTCTTATCTATATCATCAATAATAGTGAAGTCATTTTATGTTAACCAGGGGATAATAATGAAATTTCTATTTAAATGATTATCAAATAATTAACAGCTTATCCCTACTGCATTTTTTGACTCACCAAATATAGTAAATTTCGATGATTATCAGGTCAATAAAAACAAAAAAATCAGTGTTTTTTCAACAAAAGATCAACACTTTTGTTAATAAAGGAAATTTATTGCTAATCTGTTATGTAAAAAGTTAGTAATTAGGTAAGTAGTTGAAAAATTGTGAAGTAGTGTTGCTACAAAGAATAAGTAATCCCTCCCATTACTATAAATCCCTGACCGGGGTACTGGTTCCATTTCTGGTATCTTGAAGATGTAATATTATAAAACCTAAGGAATGCAGATAGAATCTTTGTGTATCGGTATTCAATTCCAAGATTGATATCAACTATCCCATCGAGTGTGAGTTCATTAGCACCTGAGCTGTCATACGTTTTAACATATCTTTTACCTGAACCAATAATATCAGCATTAACCAGAATCTTTTCACGGAGATTATACCTTGTTGAAATAGTTAAGTCCCAGGCAGGTTTATGCCAGGGCCGGTCCTGATCTGTCATTGCATATTTGTAATAATTTCCGCTAATAAACAGGGATAAATTATCTATCGGTTGAGCTAGAATTTCGCCATAGATTGTCGAAAGTTGTACATCATCATACTCGGTATAGAATTGATTACCCAGATCATCTAAAGTATCATTCACATAGAAATACATATCATTAACCAGTTTGTAAGAGGCTCTCAGCTTATATGATAAGGAGGAATTGATATTCCCGTTTAATCCTCCATACATATTAAGTTTGTGATTGGTGTTTATTACTTGAACTCCGGATTTTACCCAGGGGTTTTCCCACGCAATTTTTTGAAAATTATTTACTTCCAGATTACCTGAGATACCAAAATAAGCATTGAGCAAATTATCAACTACAGCAATTTGTAAAAGCGCATCCGGATAAAGATGTGTCGCTGTTTTATTATCAATATTTTCAAAAACAGCATCCACACCGGCTTTAAGCTTCCACTCGGTTGTCTTTTTCTTAAACCATGGGCTTAACCCGATAATGCTATTTTTACGTGTTGTTAAATCTCCGGCTTCATCAATATAGTTATAAGAAAAATCAGCCCCAAATAAAATATTTTCCCGCAACAGGCTGAACTCACCGTAAGTAAAAACATTGTTTTCAATATAGTTGAATTTATCGGCAAAATAATTATACTTCACCTCTATATTATAGTTTAAATGCTTTGAATCAACATAACTGGAACGATATCTTATCTGAGCATTGACTTTCAGGAAATTTTGTTTTATCGCTTCCTTTTCAAGTGATGTATCAACCAGGGCTGTATTATAACCGTAATAATAAACCGATCGATTATCCATACCTGCACTTCCTGACAGAATAGAATTATCCCAAATCCTTTTGCCATACAAATCAAACTCATCATTTCCGTAACCGGCAAAAACTTTTTCGTCATTTTCAAGCTTCACTTTACAATTCGATGAAATATGCCTCGCGTAAGCTCCCAGGGAATATTCTTTTGATCTTTTCTTATTGATACTTAGCTCAGCCAGTGGAGTAAGATAATTTCCAAATCCCATTTTCAGGTAATTTCCATATAATTCAGTTAACGGATCATCTAACAACTTTGCTGCTTTAATTGGCAGGATACTGTATTCAGCACTATATGGTTTAGGAGATATCTTGTAATTAAAATCGGGAGATAATTTTATAGTATCCTTAAGCGAAGGAAGGAGGTTAATTTTGAAAGCGTCAAATAATGAAGGAGCATAAGGCTGTACAACCCTTACTTCCTTCCTGATCACTTCCTGAGAATAGCCAATGGAAAAAACTATCAATATTAAAATAGTTACAATGTATTTCTTTATGATCGGCATTTTGAACATTTGTTTCTGGTTACTGGGTGCTGGGTGCTGGGTGCTGGGTGCTGGGTGCTGGGTGCTGGGTGCTGGGTACTGTA
>Ga0208905_1001925_pt1 | contig 10236 bp, 12 predicted proteins | sample AntAceMetag02UKS_FD_184776 | JGI IMG/M metagenome (GOLD analysis project Ga0208905, IMG submission 184776) | Saline lake microbial communities from Ace Lake, Antarctica - Antarctic Ace Lake Metagenome 02UKS (SPAdes) (version 2) | ecosystem: Environmental > Aquatic > Non-marine Saline and...
GCTCCCCGGTTGCTTGAGCTGACTGATGGAAGGGTCAGCCAACAGAAGCTTGATACGGATGAGCTGCTTCCCAGGTTTACCCTTGTATTTGACAGGGAAGCCTATAGTCCCTCGTTTTTCAATCTTAATTAACAATTGCTATTATTTGATGGGGGATTATTAAGTCTATGATCTGTAAATATGTCGAATCATCAAGTTCCAGGAAATAGACTTTAAAGCGTAGGGCAGGGGAGGGCGAAAGGTTTATTCTTTCTGGATTTCAGAAGATTGAAAAAAGAACTTGCACACAATTTGCACGCAAATCCTTTTTTTTATGCTTTAGTTACCAAATTATTTGTAACTTGTAGAATTCTAAATCTAAATAAGTCTTATTGAATAATATTACAGAACATATTTCTGATTTTGTCAGGGATTTATTTATATACAGATAGACGATTTGATATTTTATTTTAGATATGAAAGGATAAATATACGCAAACACACATTTCTAAATCGAACTTTAGAAGATTCCGGAACCTAATGGATGACATCGTGGTAGATTTCGACTAAAAGTACACATACACACCCAATTTTAAGATATATATGTAGTTTATACCTTTGGACATAATTGATGTATATGTAAGTAAGTTTACATATCTACAATCGTTACCAACAAACCTAAAAGAAATCTCAAATTTAAATTACCAATATAAAAATAATTGTCACTTTAGTAAGTAATTACTTACATACATGGAAAAGAAAAGTTCAGAAGTACGTCAAGAACAAATAAAACAAGCTGTACTCGATATTATTTATACTGATGGATTAAAAAGCCGCTCAACCCGCAACCTGGCAAGACGAATTGGTATGAGCGAAGATACAATTTTAAGGCATTTTGATTCAAAACAAGCTATTATACTGGCTATTATTAAGGATGTACAAAAAGATTTTATCGGATCATTACAAAAAATTGCTAACTCAAACAAACTCTATCCCAATATCAATTTTACATAATTTAAGATTCATAAAAATGTCAAAAGTGATTATAGCTATACACGGATTGGGTAATAAACCACCTTATAGGCTACTTCAGCAATGGGGTAAAATGTCTATTCAGGAAGGACTTCAGGACAGAGGGCTTACTATTGAATTACCTGAATTTGAATTGGTGTATTGGGCTGATTTACTTTATGACAAACCCCAAACTGCAGATGAAGCGGACAAAAACAGTCCATATTTCTTAGATGAAGTTTATACAACAGCACCTAAGAATTATAAATTTGAATCGCATGAGGTTCGAAAATATTTTATGGATTTATTTAAAAAGTTGGTTTATAAAATATTCTTGAAAAAAAACTACCATCTGCGCTATGCTTTTGTTTCTCAAAAATTGCTGCACAAATATTTTCACGAATTAGAGGTATATTTCAACGGATATAGCGAGTTCAATTCGGACCTCAATTTCCAAATAAAAGAAAAAATTGTTAATCGGTTAAGTGATGTCTTGCTTAAACATTCCAATGACGAGATAATGCTTATTGCTCATTCAATGGGAACTATAATTGCTTTTGATGTACTAAGTTTTATAAACCAAACTGCAAAGATAGATACCCTTGTAACCATGGGAGCGCCTCTGGGTGCACCTTTTGTAATGAGCAGAATTGCAGCACATTCAAAAAGTACGTATGGGTTAATTAAACTTCAAATGCCAGAAAGTGTATATAACAACTGATTTAATTTCTCTGACATTAGAGATAAAATTGCACTCGACTATAAACTGAGCGATGATTTTGATTCCAATAGCCATGGTGTTAAATGTATCGATAAACTGGTAACAAATACTTATGTCATGAATGGTATTGCAAACCCTCATAAATCATTTGGATATTTACGAACTCCCGAATTTATTAATGTTTTAGTTAATTTTCTTCAACAAAATAATACCGGTTATTCATAAAACAAATAACAAAAATTTATAATTTTTAAAGATATGTTGTACCCAAAGGCGGAAGCAATGCTGGATAACAAGAAAACTGAGTTCTTTACTGAATACCCCGAAAAGGGTGTCCCTGCTACAAAAGTTCCCAATGAATTTTTAGAACCATTAGTAAAAATGATAATGAGTGCTTCTGATGAAAAAATCATGAATATTTAAGAAGTATTTGAATACCAATGGAACGAACCTCCACATACTTTTAACGGTTTTGTAAGTGAAGAATGTGGCGAAATGACCGTAATGAAATATGGATGAATCAAAAGAGATAAAAAAATGTGCATTGACTTTGCGAATAAATATTTTTTTAATCAATTTAGACTAATTGCATTGGAGGAATTTTTACATTTATCTCACTATATATGTAAGACCTAAGGTCAGTTGGTAACAAAAGCTATATGTAATGCGGAATTCAGCAGGTAATTCATCTGTAGTTCTCAGTTGCAACACCGCCAATTTGTCTTTGGCGAATGGCGTAAAAAACTAAAATATGAATAAAACGAATTGGCTAAGTGCAGGTTTGAAAGTGAAGTGCTTTGAAAACCCGCACTACACATAGCTAAACCGTCAGACTGCGCAAAAACTATCAACAACATTTTGTTAATAATTCATTGTTAATTACATAGCACAAAGCCGTAATGTTTAGTACCTTGTATAAGTAATTAAATCAATTATTTATGAATCACATACAGGGAATAAGCCGAAATCAAATGAGTTTCTTTGCTTTAGAACAGTTAGTTTCACAAGACTCATGGGCACGTTTGGTTGATGTTTTTGTGGATGCCTTACCTTTAGATGAACTTGGTTTTAAGCATATAACGTTGGAAGAAGAAGGAAGGCCTCCGTTTCATCCGTCAGTTCTACTTAAGTTATACATGTATGGATATAAACATGGAATACGTTCTTCAAGAAAACTTGAACATGCCAGTAAAGTTAATATTGAGTTGTGGTGGTTACTAGAAGGGCAAACTCCTTCTGACAGGACGATTGCTGCTTTTAGAAAAGAAAACAGTCGGGCATTTAAAAATGCCTTTCGTTATTTTGTACTTCTGCTCAAAGAATGGGATTTGATAGATGGAGATATTATTGCAATTGATTCATTTAAAATCAGAGCACAAAATAGTTTGAAGAACAACTTTAATCAAAAAAAGATAAACAGACATATTAAGTATATTGATAACAAGATAAAGGAGTACGAGAAACAGCTCGAAGAAGCTGATAGTGAAGAAGAAAAAAGCGTGATAGATGATAAGAAATCATATCAGGAACAAAAGAAAAGGAATTATCAAAAACTTGAAGATGAATTACAAAGCTCAGGGGAATCACAAATAAGTTTGACCGATCCTGATGCTAAGTCAGTAATATTGCACAAAAATATTATAAACGTAGGATATAATATTCAAGCTGCCTCTGATGCAAAGCATAAGCTGCTAATTCATGCAGATACAGGAAATGTAAATGATACTCACGATTTGGCTCCTATGGCAAAGGAATGTAAAGAACTGCTCGACAAGGATTCTATAACAGCTATTGCCGACAAAGGCTATAATACTGGAGAACAACTACAAAAATGTAAAGACAATGACACCATTACATATGTTTCTCCTAAAGATACTTCAACACCAAGTAAAGATTGCTTTTCAGTAGAAATATTCGAATACAATAACGAAAATGACACTTACACCTGTCCTGCAGGAGAAACACTGGTTACTAATGGTAATTTCTATAAGAAAGGAAACTACCGGATGAAGCAGTATAAAACAAAAGCTTGTAAAGCTTGTTTCATTCGTAATCAATGTACACAAAACAAAACCGGAAGGCTAATAGAAAGAAGTGAATACCAGGAAGTAATTGAAGAAAACAAACAAAGGGTAGAAAGCAATCCGGAATACTACAGACAAAGACAACAGATAACAGAACATCAATTTGGCACTATAAAACGGCAATGGGGTTTTACTTTTACCTTAATGAAAGGTAAAGAGAATGTGCTGAGTGAGGTTAATCTACTGTTCATGATTTACAATCTCAGGAGAATCATGTCTATACTTGGCCCAAATGAACTGAAAAACAGGCTGGAAAGCCTTATTTTTCATATTTTTTATAAAATAAGACCAATATTAGCTCGTTTTAGTAAGTTTAAGCATCAATTGGCAATATGGAATATTTGTTTTGTAAAATTATTATTCAGCCAAAATGCTCACAGATACGCTTATATTGAATAATATTGTAAGTATTAAAATATTTTAGGGGTTTGTGCGCAGACTCCCGTTGTGTGCAATCCCCCTACTGTCGAAAAAAGTTGAGTTTTTTAGCTAACGAAGGGAGTAATGAAGCTTAGAAATAAATAGAAATGGGAAATTGTAATTAACAAATAATCAGATAATTAACTTTGACGTTAGTTGGAACCCTAAAAACAGCTTCGGAGGTAAAATGAAGTATAGTTATTAGTTGAATATAGATTAACATAAACTTTAAATAAATATATAATGGCTTGGTTTTTTGAAAATAAAACAGAATTGAACAAAGAAGAGATAAAAACTCTTGTTTTAAAAAGTGCAACAGAGTGCTTAAATAGGATTTGTAAAAACCCAAAGAAGGTATTGTTATTACCTCCCGACATTACAAGAGCACATAGTGGAGCTGGTTGGATAACAGAATTATTTTATAATTATTTTGCTCAAATGGCAGATGTTTATGTTATTCCAACGCTTGGACAACACGTTCCTCATACCATAGAACAAAATAAATGGATGTTTGGCAGTATTCCAGAAAGTAAAATATTAAAACACGATTGGAAAAAGGACGGTAAAAAACTTGGTACTATACCTGCCGATTATGTCGAAAAAATCACACAAGGTAGAGCAAATTGGGAAATACCTATTTCAATTAACAGAACGGTTTTGGAAGGGAATTGGGATTTAATAATAAATATTGGTCATGTTGTTCCGCATGAAGTATTAGGATTTGCCAATCACAATAAAAACTATTTTATTGGTCTTGGTGGCAAAGACACAATTTGTGCATCTCATATGGCAGCAGCATGTTATGGTATTGAGAATAATTTAGGCTTATTAGTCACACCATTACGTCATTGTTATAATAAAGCAGAAAATGAGTTTCTAAGTCATTTGCCACATGTTTATATACAAGTAGTAATGGCCTACAATAAAGAAGGTAATCTTGTACATACGGGATTTTATTGTGGCGATGATTTAGATACTTATCTTTTAGCAGCCAAGCAATCAATGGCCGAAAATATTACAATTGTACCTCCATTGAAAAAAGTTGTGGCGATTATGCAAGGGGATGAATTTTTTAGTACATGGGTTGCCAACAAAGCAGTATATCGTACACGTAAAGCAATGGCTGACGGTGGAGAACTGATCATAATTGCACCCGGATTAAAACGATTTGGCGAGCAAGACGAAGTTGATAAGATTATTAGAAAGTATGGATATTCGGGTACTGAAAAAGTAATGAAGCATTGGAAGGAAAATGAAGAACTACAAGATTTAACTCATGCCACAGCACATCTAATTCATGGTTCATCTGAAGGTCGATTCAAAATAACCTATGCTCCTGGACATATGACTAAAGACGAAATTGAAATGGTAAACTTTAGTTATCTTGATTATAATAAAGCAATAGAAATATACACTCCAGATAAACTTAAAAATGGATTTAATACACTTGCTAATGGCGAAGAAATATATTTCATAAGCACACCATCTGCTGGATTATGGACAACTAAAGAAAAACTCAACGAATAAAAGGGCAGCACACAACATTTTGTATAAGTAATGGCAGGGAAAGTGCAAAATTTCAAGGTTTGTAGCCCGCTCAAACTATATCACGGTTTGACAGAAAAGTATCACGCAATCTGCCACTACTCATACAATTTCCCGTTGTATGCCATGCTATAACCCACCCACAAATAGCACATTTGCAATTACTCTCCAAGTGTTTATATCTTATGGCGTTCATGAATGTTTAACATTTCGCACATGCCAATACTCAATTAAAAATTGCAAAAGAGCTATCTTTTAGCCATCGCTCTTATTGAAATTCTAACTTTAGTATGTAGCAAAAAAAAGAAGACCACAATTAGCTTTGTACATATAATATTTTCTAGAAAATATCCGCAATGTTACCTAAAATACTTATCTTTGCATTATGAAATTATCTGAATTCTATAAGTATTTTCCTGACGAATCGACTTGCTGTCAAATATTAAGATGTATTAGAGAGCAAAAAGGTGTTATTTGTAAAAAGTGTGGAAGTGTTGAGCACTATTGGAAAAAAGATAAGAAGAGTTTTGAATGTAAAGAATGTAATTATAGAACATCACTTAAAAATGGGACTATTATAGAGCACAGTAATTTACCTTTAAAATATTGGTTATCTACTATAGCTTATTTGAATATCATAGGGAAAAAAATATCAGCACTTGAACTTCAAAAAGAACTTGGGCATAAACGCTATGAACCAATTTGGTTTATGTTGAAAAAAATAAAGAATATTTCTGAAGCTGATAATTTCCTTAATAAGATATCAGATTATATTCAGATAGATGAGAATGGAGTTAATTATATAAATAATAAGAATCCGTAATAGATTATCCGCTGTTTATTAAAACGGTTCTGGATTATTAAAAAAAATGGAAATTCCACATATTGCACTAATTGAAAACATGTCCGGTCTGATTTGTCCAAAATGTGGTTATCGAATTGATTTATTTGGTGTTGGCGGGGGTAAAAAACAAGCTGAAGAAATGAATATACCTTTTCTTGGAGCAATACCTATTAACCTTGAAGCACGAAAACTTGCAGACAAAGGGAAATCTATCATTATTGAAAATAAGGAAGCGGATATATCCATTGCAATTTATCACATTGTAATAGAAATCGAAATTTTTTTTAATAGCCACTTAAATGATAAAACAAATTAAACAATCCGAAAAACAAAAATCATTAGACGCCCTTAATTCCCAAATCAGGGCTTGTGAAAGATGTAGGTTGTCTGTTACCCGAAAACATGCACTTACTGGCGAAGGGAATATAAATGCTCGCATCATGTTTATTGCACTTTCTCCGGGAACTAAAGAAGATGCTGAGAATAGAATGTTTATTGGTCCTTCGGGTAAAGTTTTTAATAGACTGCTACAAGCAGCCAGAATTGAAAGAAAATCGGTCTTTATTACTAATTTGGTGAAATGTATATTACCCAAGAATCGCAAACCCACATTGAATGAAATTGAATCATGCAGTTCCTTTTTGAATGACGAAATTGAAATTATTCAACCTCAAATCATAGTCCCATTGGGTTATTATGCAACTCGCTCAATTTTAATTAAATATCACGCTAATCCTTCAAACTTAGAAATGAGTTTTAAAAATATAAATGGTCAATTATTATTTTTGGATGAAATGAAAATATTTCCACTGACACATCCATCAGCACTTCTTTATAATCCCTCTTTTGAGCCTGAAACGATAACGAAATATAAAAAATTGAAAATATTTTTGTAACACACAAAAAGTATATTCGACTAAATAAACTATTAAAATGAAAATTAATTATTAAATAACAAATATGATGAAAATAATGTTAGCAAAAGTAGCTTTTCTAAATAACAAACTGGAAAGCTTATTAACCTAAAAAGACTTATTCAGAAAAAATAAAATGAATAAATATTAATTAAATACATACTTCAAAACTTAAAAATGACAAAATTAAGAAGAAACAGTGGAACCGGCCAAGGAAAAGGCCTTGGACTGGGTGGTGGCCAAGGAAGAAACAGAGGTGGCGGATACAGTGTTGGAGGGTATTGTGTGTGTGCTAAATGTGGCAACAAAGTTCAACATCAACAGGATGTTAAATGTACAACCCTGAAATGCCCTAAGTGCGGACATACGATGATCAGAGAAGAACTATTAAAAAAATAATGGAAACATAATTTAATGAACTTCTGAAAATCAATTTTAAATTCAATGGGCATAAATGCCTGGCAATACCTCTTGGTATCAGAGCCAGATTAGTTTCTTTAAGAAAACGGAATTAATAATTAATGGAGGAAAATATTATGAAATATTTATTGAATTTGTATGATGATTTAAACTGGGAAAATGCAGATGATTATTGCAAAGGAACAAAAAGAAAGATATTAAGAGACGAAAATGGTGCTAAAACAGTTCTGTTAAAACTGCCAAAAGATTTTTATATGGCTCCGCATTCACACATTACCAGCGAACAAGATTTTGTCCTTGAAGGAGAATATATAAGTAATGGTAAATCATTTCCGGCAGGGTCATACCAGATTTTTTCACCAGGTGATGAACATGGACCATTTGAATCAAAAAATGGAGCACTAATCCTGGTTATCTGGGATCCAATAAAGTTATAAAAACAAGGAGATAATTGAAAAATATCTGATTCAATAACTATTAAGTAAGAAAAAATGAAATCAGGTTTACGATCATCGATGTCTCAAGAAGCTAAAGGGCAACAGACAAATTAGCAAAACGTGACAGACAAGCATAAGTACTTCAAACTAATAGTAATAGCAAAATTATTGTCGATTTCGAAAAAAACAGGATTAATTTTTGAAATAGCAAATTATAAATCGGAAACACTATGTTAAGAATAATAATTTGGATAATAATGATTTTTGGCGGTAGTATTTTGGGATATTATTTTGATTATTTGATATTTGAAAATGTCCATCAAAATATTAGTTTTCATATTGTTAGTTTATTAGTTGGTATTTTTCTGTTGTTCCTTGTAATGAAAATAAGTAAAAATACAGGCAGGACACTTGCGAAATATGGACGAAAAGGCAAATTAAAAAGGATGCAAACTAATGTTCTTGCAAAACAGGGAATTTACAAATACATGAGACATCCAATGCACCTCGGATTATTTCTTTTTCCTCTCGGAATAGCTTTCTTAATCGGTTCACCTTCGTTTATTCTAATTATTGCTCCTATTGAAATAATTTTTATGTTGATAATGATAAAATTAGTTGAAGAACCTGGAGCAATTAAAAAATTCGGAGATGGATATCTTAACTATAAAAAGCAAGTTCCGTGGTTTTGCTTTAAAATCAAATGTTTGAAAGAGTTATTTAAAAAAATTCCAAAGAATTATGTTACAATTAAAAAATAATTTCATTTTCGCTCCTATTAAAACAGGATACAGCGACAAAACTGGTGTTATTACTGAAAAGCATCTTAATTTTTATGAAACAAGGAGTAAATTTATTGGAGCAGTTACACCAGAACCGCTATATATTGACAAGGGATTAAGAGAATTACCAACTCAAATTGGCATTGACAATGATGATAAAATTGGTGGACTAAAAAAACTGACAAATACAATTCATAAGTTTGACACAAAAGTAATTGCTCATTTGAACCATCCCGGAAGAATGGCTAACCCGAAAATTCAGGGAAATTATTTTTTATCATCAACAGATAAAGCTTGTGAAATGGGAGGAGCAACTCCAAAACAAATGAACAAAAATGATATTCAACACGTAATAAATTTATTCGCAGAAGCTGCAATACGAGCAGAAAAAGCAGGCTTTGATATTATTGAACTTCAATTTGGACACGGATATCTTGTTGCTCAATTTCTTTCACCAAAAGTAAGCAATAGAACTGATGAATATGGTGGAAGTTTTGATAATAGAATAAAATTTCCCTTACAAATTTTAGATGCAGTAAAATCCGTAACTAATTTGCCAATTATAGTTAGAATTAGTGGCGATGAAATGCTCCCTGACGGAATTAAATTAGAGGAAATGATTAAATTCTCTAAGATATTAAAAGAAAAATCGGTTGAAGCTATACATGTTTCTGCCGGTACGGTTTGCAATACTCCTCCCTGGTATTTTCAACACATGTTTGTTGCAAAAGGGAAAACATGGGAATTTGCCAAAAAAATCAAAAAAGAAGCAAATATTCCTACAATTTATGTGGGTCAAATAAATACAGAAGATGATATTACAAACCTTACAGATAATTTTAAAGCCGATTATATTGCAATCGGAAGAGCACTTGTTGCAGACCCAGATTTTGTTGGGAAATATCTAAACATAGTAATAGGGAATATTCGTCCTTGCCTTGCATGTGCTGAGGGTTGTTTGGGTGGAGTAAAATCAGGACAAGGTCTTCAATGCCTCGTAAACCCAAAAGTAGGAAAAGAAATTGACATTTTTGAAAAAGCAAAACAAATTAAAAATTTTGCTGTTGTCGGTGGTGGTT
>Ga0208905_1001928_pt1 | contig 10232 bp, 11 predicted proteins | sample AntAceMetag02UKS_FD_184776 | JGI IMG/M metagenome (GOLD analysis project Ga0208905, IMG submission 184776) | Saline lake microbial communities from Ace Lake, Antarctica - Antarctic Ace Lake Metagenome 02UKS (SPAdes) (version 2) | ecosystem: Environmental > Aquatic > Non-marine Saline and...
GTCCCCGGCATCAGCGAAACCAGGCTGTCCGCATTATTACCCTTCCTGACTCTTGCCGCATCAAAACGGAAATCGCTTGCTAAGAAGCAAGCAGATCAGCCGCCAACAGATAAACTGTCGGCAGCAAAATTTGGAGAAACTGAAGCTTTCGTATTCCTGGAAGATAGAAATGAGAGACAGGATGCCCTCCTGATCATCTTTGGAGGTTTTATCCTGGGCTTGATCATTCTGTTCCTCCACCGGTCAAGAGACTGACACCAGAACTGGTCAATCAAAAAAATCCTCCATGAACAAAAGTACCTAACCGCAGGTTTTCATTTGATATTGGCATCCCTGACTTCTAATCGAAAAACACCTCACATCTATGATCCATCCCGCAGTGCTTAGGAAGCATTTATCGGTTGCTCTGGCAATCCTCTTCTTCCTGAGTGCTTGCCAGCCGGTCGAAACATCGGATCAACTTCCCAATATCAACCCGCCTGAAACAACAACTCAAATTCAAACAGATACCGCAACCGCGACGTTCACAACCGTTGTGGAGACTCCGGATTCGGTTTCAACCCAAATGACCACTTCCAGCCCATCCGCTGAACGCCGAGTAACGCTGATGGCAGTTGGAGACATCATGCTTGGGCGCACCATAGGCGAGCTGATCGAAACAGAAGGCATCACAGCGCCTTTTTGCTTTACTGCAGAAACATTATCCCTTGCGGATATAACTGTGGGCAACCTCGAATGCCCTATCTCCACCAGAGGAACACCAGAGGATAAGAAATATACTTTCAGCGCGCCACAGGCAGCCGGCGAATCCCTCGCGTACGCTGGATTCGACCTGGTATCCCTTGCCAACAACCACATCCTTGATTACGGACCTCTCGCGCTTGAAGACACATTAGCTACCCTTTCAAAGAATAACATCAACTGGGTTGGGGCAGGCATGGACGCTGCCGCGGCTTATGAGCCTGTATTCATTGAGATGAACGGTCTCCGCCTGGCTTTCCTGGCTTTCCTGGATGTCCCGCTGATAGATTTCAATTACCTTGCGTGGGAAGCGGGACCCGACAAACCCGGAGCCGCCTGGGCACATACGGACAAAATTATTGAGTGTGTTCAGCAAGCAAAACAGCAAGCTGATCTCGTGATTGTCCTCGTCCATAATGGGTATGAGGTGATCCAGAAGGTGTCAGCCCAACAGCAAGAAATCGCCCACCTGGCAATTGACAGCGGCGCGAGCCTTGTGATCGGCAGCCATCCCCACGTTCTCCAACGGATTGAGGAGTACAAAGACGGGTTGATCGTCTACAGCATGGGTAACTTTGTTTTTGATAATTTTCTTTTTCCCCCAAATTATTCCGCAATCCTTTCAGTGGAACTCACACCTGAAGGCGTGGAATCCTATGAGTTGATTGACGTTGTTGTCCAGCTTAATGGTGTCCCCCAAATCATGGAGTATGATCTGGATGATTGATTTCCTCTCAGCAGTCTCAATATAAATTCGGATTTTTAAAGGGGATTAAAGCCAGGACCACAGCCTGTTCGTAAAGGCTTGTCCGGGTGACAACATTCCCGGTTAATAAGCCCACAGCGCCCGATTCTTGTTTGGAATTCTCCCTACCAAACACCCGGTCATCCGCATCGCCCAATTCCAGCCCGGACTCAACCAGGGATTGCACTGCTTCCGGTAGATAGAAGAGTGCAGTGCGTGCACTGCCGGATTTACTATCCGTCAGCGCAACGATCCAGGCAAACGCCACCATCCTCCCTTCCAGATAGTCACAGCCCCCCTCTACGCCAACCCAGAAATCCCCCTCAGGTGCTGCCTGCCGGGCGTTCTCTGCCCGTGTCATAGCGCCGGCTTTCGTAGCCTGGTCCGTCATCGGCTGTTCAGAAACACCAGAACGAACGGAAAGCATTTTGATGTTGAACTTTTCCTCTGGAAATAGACGTTGGAAACCGCGCTGCACAGCTTCAGCCTTGATCGGATTGGTTGAAGCAACAACGATCTTCTTCATCTTCCAATTCCTCTACAGCTTCGGCAGTTCAATGGATCGCTGGTTCTGATACTTGCCGTTTTTATCCGCATAAGATATCTCACACTCTTCATCCGCCTCAAAGAACAAGACCTGGGCAATCCCCTCAAAGGAGTAGATCTTCGCTGGTAGAGGCGTCGTATTTGAGATTTCAAGGGTCACATAACCTTGCCATTCCGGTTCAAAAGGGGTCACATTGACGATGATGCCGCATCGTGCATACGTGCTTTTCCCCACGCAGATCGTCAACACATTGCGCGGGATCCGGAAGTATTCCACCGTCCGTGCTAATACGAAGGAGTTGGGCGGGATGATGCAAACATCCCCCTTAAAGTCCACCATCGATTTTGGATCAAAGTGCTTCGGGTCCACAACAGCGGAATAGACATTGGTGAAGATCTTAAATTCATCGGCGACCCGGATATCATACCCATAAGAAGACGTCCCAAAGGAAATCACGCCGTTTCGAACCTGCCCTTCTTCAAAAGGCTCAATCATCTTTTGTTCCAACGCCATTTTCCGGATCCATTTATCAGCTTTGATGGTCATCTCACCTAACCTCCTCAATACATCGTTTTCTTTACAATCATAACCGGATCAATCCAATTGAATCTTAATAAATCCCAGTTCTCCCGGTTCTAATGTGAAATACACTTCATATAATTTCCCGTAGATGAATGCCAGCCGGTACGTTCCAGACTGCAAATCAGAAACGGCGAAGTTCTCTTGCAGGACAGGGTGCTCATTCACCCCAGCAGCGTAATAAGTTGCTGGGTAGTAGTACGCTTCGATCTTGCCATTGTCCCCATAACGTTCCAGGGTGAACTGATATCTGGAAACCGGAGTCCCGGTTTGGTCAAGGATGACCCCTGCCAATGTACTTGATGGACCGCTTTCAGAATCTAAGACAGGAGCAAACCACAACACAGGATTTGTGGTGTGGTCATAGTCATTTACATCCAGACGGACTTCAAAATGCAGATGCGAGCCCACCGCTGTGCCGCTTGCACCAACACGACCAATCATCTCGCCGGCATTCACTTGCGCGCCAACTTCAACATCAACTGCGGATAAATGCGCATACAGCGTATACAGGTCCCTGTCCTGATAGAGACCTGCATGACGAATGATGACCACATTGCCATAGAAACCTGTATAGGGTCCCAAGAGGGTCAGGGCGTCACTCCCCGCGAAAATGACCTCCCCTTTTTGCGCTGCAAGGACTGGCGTACCAGATGAATTAACGAATTCAACGCCGTGATGGATATCCAGGGTGTCGTTGCGAGTGCTGGCGTATGGGTAGGTCATGTCAATGATATTTCGATAGTCAGAGCTGATCGGTCGTTCCAGAACTCCCACCCATTGAATCTGGCAGAAGACTTCGCCGCAGTCAATGGTTTGAATATCTATGGTTGGTGTCGCTGGTATTTCAGTTATCGTACTGGTGGGCTCTGGTTCCTCCGTCTGCGTTGGTGCAGGTGTATCCATGATGATCTCAAGAGTTACTGAAGGCGTTAGCGAACCAACCATGACAGCCTGGTCTCCCTCAGAATGAGCCATACATCCCTGCAGGAATAAGACCCAAATGAGAACGAAAATTGATAATAAATATCTACGCATAGAGGTTCAGCTATGAAGGAAAGCTTAAGCCAGCTCGATCAGCCAGGATAGGCTTGAGTTCGCTGTCAAGTTTTTCTGCTTGTTTTTCAATCTGCTCGAGTTCGTTAAGCATGCGAGACGGATCTGGTTCTTTTTCCAAACCCAACAGATTGATCCGTACGTTCAAGCCTGCACCCTGGATTGCTGATCTTGCAAATGCTGCTGCAGACCCCGCATCGGTGATCGCATTGACGTTTCCTAACTTCGCGGCTTTCAGAGCCAGCCGAAGGATACTCAATGAATTCCGGGTTACATGCAGGGGTACTTCGGCAGCGTTGATTGACGCAGCCTGGATTGCCTGAATCCTGTCAAACTTTTGCTGCTCTGTATCTCTGGGCAACCTGCGAGCTTTCATATACGCTTCAAACGCCTCAGCATCCTTAGCAACAGCAGTCCTCATCGCCTGCTGAAGTTCCAATGCTTCATCAATCAGTGACCACATCTCGCCTTCAACATCAGCATATTTTTTCTTTCCCACTGTCAGGCGCCCAACCATCGCCACCAAAGATGCAGCAATTGCTGCCCCATAAGCTGAAGCAGAGCCGCCTCCGGGCGTTGGTTCTCCAGAAGCAAGGTCATCTAAGAACGCGGACTCCTGTGTACTAACCGATTCATCCCCAGCTCTTGATATTTGACCAATCAGTCGGGTTTCCATAACCTGGTCTGGTTCAAACTGGTCCATTTGCATATACCAGATTGCCGCGTCAACAAGCGCCTCATTTGGGACCAATCCGACCAGTTCAGAATGGTGAATCCCCACCCCGTAACGGTCCGCCTCCCGCCGGATCATTTCAACAACACGTGCCATCGGCGTCCGGCGGTAATTCGTAAGGTTCATGGATACCTGAGCAAGCCCTTCCACCAGCACACCCAGTGATTTTACAAACCGCATCCCCCCGGAGGAATGCCTGATCGCCCGAGCGATCTTGGATGCAATGGCAACATCACTGGTCGTCAGGTAAACGTTGAAGGCAATCAAAGGGTGCCTGGCGCCAATCACTGTCGCGCCTGCACCGGTAAGCTTAGCAGGACCGAAATCAGGGTCCCGGGCAGGATCCTCGCCAATTTCCTTCTTAAGGGTTTCATACTGCCCGCGCCGGATATCTTCCAGGTTGACACGGTCTGGTTTCGTCGCAGCTTCTTCATAAAGGTAAACAGGGATCTTCAACATCTCGCCCACACGCTTGCCCAGCCGACGCGCCAATTCCACGCACTCCACCATGGTCACATCAGAAATCGGCACAAAAGGCACAACATCCATCGCTCCAATCCGTGGATGTTCACCCTGATGGTTATCCAGGTCAATCAACTGCCCAGCTTTAGCAATCGCCTGGAAGGCAGCTTCCTCAACAGCGTCTGGTGGACCTACGAATGTGACCACTGTCCGGTTGTGATCCATATCAGAATGTCGGTCCAGTACATTGATTAAGTTTACCGACTCAATGACGCTTATAATTTCATCAACAACATCTTCCCGCCGTGCTTCAGAAAAATTCGGAATGCATTCAACAATCGGATTCGGCATATTTACTCCAGCTACTTTTGACTTGCTTCATTATACCAATATCCGCCAGCGGATGATCTCCTAGCCGGTCAGCTATATTTATATAAGAAAAAAAGGCCACCTTCGGGTGACCTCTTGGAAGTTAGATCCTCTCGGGGAGTCTACGTCACATTAAAAACGAGTTTTGTATTATTGATCATATTGTCAGAGATTGGGCAGCGTTCATCCACACGTTCAAAGAATTCTGTCTTTTCTTCATCTGTCAAATCCGCATCAATATCAACGATAACCCGGATTTCAGTAAATCCAGCCCGTCCCTCTTTTGTCTTCCCCATGAGAAAATCGATATCCACATCACCTTCGATTTCAATGTTGAACCCGCGCAGGTCAATCCGTTCCTGCTTGGCAATAATTGCTGCAACCGTGCCCATGCAACCGCCTAAGGCAAATAAAAAGATTTCCAAAGGGTTTGCGCCGGCATTTTCTCCACCCATCACCTGCGGTTGGTCAACGATAACCGTGTGGTCACGGGCTGTCGTGTCAACTCGCATGGCACCTTTCCAGGCGGCATTAATTTCCATGGTTTTTATCATAGTCGTATTTCTCCTATTATTTATTAAATTGTGAATCAGGTTCCATTCGCTTGTTTTGCTGAATATTATTATAGAGTAATATCGTTAATATTACATAAACGGTATTATTTGTCTTTATTAACGATCGTACAAGAGAGTCAAAACCTCGAATCGTGGAATCTCTTCAAACGGTATCAGATCTACATGAATTCTTAAGATTATTATTGTCTTTTTTTATTTTAGAGAATACACACTCAATAATATTAAGTTAAACGGAGGGTTAAATAAAAAATGTCAATATTCCTATTGACAAAATTAATTAATATGATAAAATCTTATCACATCAAAGAAATGTTGATTAAGCGTTTTAGATTTCAAAGCGGAACAATGAAATCATCCATTTTTACGCTTTTATTATATCACAATATTCATTATCCTAAAGTTTTGATTTAAGGAGGTACAAATGCAGAAATTGCCTGAAAAATGCCCAATTTGTAAATCAGATATCTTAGTGACACGGTTCTATTGTCCCCGCTGTGACTCAGTCGTTGAAGGACATTTCCAACCTCATTCCGGCCCTTTCGCTGATTTGTCAAATGAACAGCTCAATTTTGTGCTGACCTTCGTCCGCTGTGAGGGACGCTTCAACCGCATGGAAGAGGAATTGAATCTCTCCTATCCCACACTTCGCAACCGTCTATATGATGTCATCCGTGCGCTGGGTTTTGAACCTGGTAAAGGCGAAGTACCCACCCTCTCTCCTGAGGACAAACGGCGAATACTGGACGATCTTGAACAAGGAAAAATCTCTCCACTTCAGGCGCAGCAGCTCCTGCAGGGACTGGAAGTGGAATCAAAGAAAGGAGAATGACAATGGCTTCTACAGAAGAAAGAATGCGAATCCTGATGATGATCCAAGAGGGGAAAATCTCAGCTGCTGAAGGTGCCCAATTAATTGAAGCGCTGGACGAACTCAATGAACCCACCCCACCAGCCCCACTTTCACCAGGTGAATTCTCTATCGGCAAGAGACCTCACTATTTACGCATATTGGTCACAGATAGCGACACCGGTAAAACAAGGGTGAACGTAAGCCTGCCCGTATCACTGATCCGTTCGGGCTTACAAATGGGCGCGAAGTTAGTCCCTGAAGTAGAAGGGCTTTCTCTGGAAGATTTAAGTGCATGGATGACTTCAGGTGAATCCGGTGAAATTCTAGATGTGTTCGATGAAGAAGATGGAGAGCACATCGAAGTCTTTCTTGAATAACACACCTCCACAAGACAATTCTCTCTCAACCAGTTCTATTGCGTTTGAACATGCCTTCAAACATAATAGAACTATGTTTATCACAGGAAAAGCCTGATAGGTAATCCGCATCCGAATCCCGAACCCTAGTAGAAAAAATAAAATGGGAAAGAATATAGCAGCAGAAAACGATCAAGAAATCCCACAAAAATGGGCGGTGCGTTTCTTCACAATCTGGTTTGGACAAGCTTTCTCAATACTCGGCAGTTCTTTGGTCGGGTTCGCGTTTGTCTGGTACCTGACAGAGCAAACAGGCTCGGCAACGGTCCTGACCATCGGCAGTCTGATGAACATCTTGCCCAATGTGATCATTTCCCCAATCGCAGGCGCAATAGCCGACCGGTGGAACCGAAAACTTGTGATGACGCTCTTTGACAGCATTACCGCCCTCTTCACCCTCCTGCTGGCTTTCCTGTTCATGATGGACAGCGCTAAAATATGGCATATCTTCCTAGTGATGTTTGTCCGGTCTTCCTGCGGTTCATTTCAATGGGCAGCCATGACATCATCGACCTCATTAATGGTGCCAAAACAACACCTTTCCCGGGTTGCAGGAGTAAATCAAGCGCTGAATGGCATTCTGAATATCATCGCACCTGCCCTGGGAGCATTCTTCATTGAACTGATGCCCATTCAAGGCGTGCTGTTCATTGACGTCTCCACCGCACTACTTGCCGTTGGGCCGCTGCTCTTCTTTAAGATTCCTCAGCCCATCAGGAATGGCACGACAGGCATTATAAAAACAAACGTATGGCAGGATGTAAAAGAAGGCTGGAAATATGTTACAGGTTGGCCCGGTTTGATGGCGATCATCTTCCTGGCGATGCTGGTGAATTTCCTGATCAATCCCGCCTTTTCACTCTTGCCGCTTGTTGTGACAGAGCATTTTGGTCTCGGCGCTTACGAATTAGGTTTCCTCGACTCGGTATTCGGGATTGGGGTGATCGCGGGCGGGTTGGTCTTAGGCGCTTGGGGAGGATTCAAGAACAAAAGCATCACTTCACTCACCGCCTTAACCATTTCAGGAATTGGCGTTTTGATGGTAGGTTTGGCGAATCCGAATCAATACATCCTCGCCCTGGCTGGGATGACTTTGTTTGGCTTCCTCAATCCAATGATCAATGGACCCATCTTTGCGATGATCCAGACCAAAGTTGATCCCGAAATGCAGGGGCGCGCCTTTTCTCTCCTGAGCGCGGGGGCTGCATTGGCGAGTCCACTTGGATTACTCGTTGCCGGTCCGGTAGCAGACGCAACGAACAACAACCAGCTGTGGTTTATTATTGGCGGCGCTCTGACAATCATCACTGGCGTTGCCTCCTTATTCATTCCCGCTGTTGTCGAGCTTGGCAAAGATACGGGAACAAGACCGACAACCTCAGTAGAGAGCAAGAAGGACGCCTCTCCTGCTCAACCTCATGAACTCACACCCGATGTCAGCCAGTCTCAATCAAAATCATAAGCCATTCCAAACTATCGATTAATCAGCCATTTACAGTCAGATCGTGAGGGTCAACAGGTCAACTTACGCTAATATTGACGAGATTGACAGAGTATGTTATTATGATTTAGCCTTACCTAAATACGACATAAACACATAAGCAAGGGTGTAATATGACAAAAGCAATGAGTCGAAACATCCAGGACTACTTGAAGCAAATCTATGAATTAACCCGCTCAGGTGGAAGCGCATCCACCAGTGATTTAGCTAATGCCTTGGGGATTTCCCCGGCCTCAGTTACGAATATGATCCAGAAATTGTCACTGAACCGACCACCGTATGTCACCTACAGAAAACATCACGGGGTTAAATTAACAGATGACGGGATGGAATCAGCACTTAAAATCGTCCGCCGTCACAGACTCATTGAAAATTACCTCGTCAAAGCCCTGGGGTATTCCTGGGACGAGGTCCATCCTGAAGCGGAAATCCTGGAACATGCCGTGTCGCCGCTCCTGGAAGCAAGAATAGACGCCGCCCTGGATTATCCTGAATACACTCCTCATGGGGATCCTATCCCTGATGCTGACCTCAATCTGCCAGAGATTGACCAGATCGCATTGAGTAAACTTGAAATCGGCAAATCCGGTCAGGTGATCCATGTACCGCATAAAGACCCAGAAGTCCTTCGTTACCTGGGAAAATGCGGTTTACGCCCTGGCACGCGTATCAAGCTTATCGCCAGAACCCCATACGATCATACAATGCGGATCAAAATACTCGATACGGATGGAGAAACTGTGATTGGACCAAATTTAGGAGATCAGATCACGCTTTCTTTGGAAGATTAAAATACGCCCTCCAATCAAGCATCCAGCTCACAGACATCCGTGAAAATGAAGCCCCTTCATGAATGACATGACCTTAGCTTCCATAGAGAGAAGACCATGCCTGAACTACCTGAAGTTGAAACCATCATCCGTCGATTGAAAAACGGAACCACTGACCTTCCTCCCCTGCTTGGCAATATCATCCAAACTGTTGAGGTCACCTGGGACCGCACCATCGCTGAACCGGATCCCCTGACCTTTAAAGAAAACCTAATCGGGAAAGAAATCGTTGATGCCTGCCGGCGGGGGAAATACCTCCATTTTCCTCTTGATAAAGGTCATCTGATCGCACACTTAAGAATGAGTGGGGATATGCGCATGGAAAAACGCTGTTCTTCAGATGGTGTTTCAGTCCCCCCGGAGAAACACGACCGTGTAATCCTAAACTTCACAACCGGCTACCGGATGGCATTTAACAACATCCGAAAGTTCGGGCGAATGTGGTACGTAGAAGATCCTCAGTCTGTGTTTCACAACCTGGGCATTGAACCGCTTAGCAGTGAATTCACAGTTGAAAGTTTATATGGCATTTTACGTACACACAGCCGGCAGATTAAACCTCTCTTGATGGACCAAAGGCTGATCTCTGGATTGGGGAATATTTATACAGATGAATCCCTTTTCAATGCGAAAATCCACCCACTGCGCAAGACTGATTCTCTTTCCTTTAAAGAGGCTGAGAGTCTGTATCACTCTATCAAAAATATATTAAATGAAGGCATCCGACAGTTCGGCGCCAGCCTGGACTGGGTCTACCGCGGCGGTCAATTCCAACACGCGTTCAAGGTCTATCAAAGGGAAGGTGAAGCCTGTCATGAATGCGGTTCA
>Ga0208905_1001929_pt1 | contig 10231 bp, 9 predicted proteins | sample AntAceMetag02UKS_FD_184776 | JGI IMG/M metagenome (GOLD analysis project Ga0208905, IMG submission 184776) | Saline lake microbial communities from Ace Lake, Antarctica - Antarctic Ace Lake Metagenome 02UKS (SPAdes) (version 2) | ecosystem: Environmental > Aquatic > Non-marine Saline and Alkaline...
AATTCCTGAAACTGGCGGAAAACAAGAGATAGACATATCGTAGAAAAAGTGTAAGAATCCAATAAAAATCCTTGGCTGGGTACGCATCCTGTAATCTCTGCCTCGCAGGCGAGGGTCTTTATCTTTTCCACGACATGGAATTTGGTTATGGGCATGTTAAGCATAAATGATCTAAAAGCCGGTATGGTTTTGGCGCAACCCGTTCAAAACCGGCATGGCGCTGTCATTCTGGGCAAGGGAAATGTGTTGACTGAAAAACATATCAATTCTTTTAAGACCTGGGGAATCACTGGAGTCAGCATAAGGGATATTGACGGTGATCAAGTGATACAACAGGAAATGGAAGCCCTGCCAAATGATGTTGTTGAATCGATTGAAAGGAAACTCGATGAATTATTTCCACCTTTTGAAGCTAATCCTGTCATGGAGGAAATATACAAGATTGTTAAAAAGGTAAGTTTAAGACAGGCCGCAAATCAAACCAACGGTGTTACTGATGAAATCGAAGAAGATTGATAGAATAATAAATTCAATTGGTAAGTTGCCGGTCTTACCTGCTGTTTATATGAAGCTTACACATCTTCTTAATGTACCGGACACATCAATCAGAATGATAAGCAACATCATCTCTGAAGATCAGGCTGTAGCGGCGATGGTACTCAAAATTGTCAATTCAGCCGCCTATGGTTTTTATAACAGAATCGGAGACCTGCAGCATGCTATCGTAATTTTGGGGCTGAACGAAATAAAAAGCCTGGTGCTCGCAACTTCTATGTATAAAGTTGTAAACGAATTCAAATCGAGCAGCGCCTTTGATATGCAGGAGTTCTGGAAACATTCCATAGGATGCGCGATCTCAGCTAGAGTTCTGGCTGAAACCGCCTACTTAAAAAGCCCGGAAGATGTTTTCACAGGAGGCCTGCTTCACGACATAGGAAAACTGATCCATGCCGCCTATTTGCGCGAGGAGTTTGACGGCGTAGTAGCCAATGTTGTGGAGACCGGATCTCAGATGTCTGAATCGGAAAAAAAGATACTGGGTTTTGATCATGCTCAGACCGGGAGCGCCCTGGCTGAAAAGTGGCGCTTGCCCCGGGAAACAGTCAACATGATAGCTCACCATCATTTGTCCTATATGCCAGACACCCTGACGAAAGAGATAGCTGCCGTTCACATCGGGAACAGTCTCTGCATAGCTCTTCGCATGGGATCAGGCGGAGAGAAGCGGGTGCCGATTATTAATCAAAAAGCATGGGAAATTCTGGATCTTAATTTAAGTGATCTTGAATATGTTATGCAAAAATCCACAAAACTTTTTGAGGAAAGTATTTCTATTATGGAATTTAAATAATCTGTCGGAGCTCCGCCATTTTTTTGACGCACTTGATTTTCGAGGAGCAGGAAGGACCTGGGGGTATAGAAAGTTTGTCGAAAATGCAAAATAAACAGGTACAAATCGATCAGAATGAACTTGAATCAGCGGTCAAAAAACTGCGTTTTTTGGAAGAATCGAACGAAGCGCTTATCAGCATTCAGGATAAGCTTGGTCGGTTAAGCCGCTTTCAATCAGAGATGACCTTATCTTATGATGTTCATAGCATACTCGAAACATGGCTTGCTAAGCTCAGGGAACTGGTCAAAATTGAAGTCTGTTCTGTCTTCCTTGTGGAAGAAGGAGGCATCGAGTTCATCCACAAGATATCAAATCCCGAAAGGCTTTCACCTGTTATTAAAATGGAAGTCGAGGCTCAAATCAACCAGGGAAACTTCGGACAGGCCATAAGCAGCGGCATTCCCCTGAGCACCCAGGCTGAAGTCTTTGGAAAAGAAAGCGGTCGGCTTCTAAGTATTATGATAGCTCCCCTTTCCAACCTGAAAAGGACTATAGGCGCAGTTGTAATTGTCTTTGAAGAAGACAAAAAGTTCATAAGACAGCAAACCTTAAAACTTTTACATATTCTCGTAGATTTCTTTTCCCTGGCCCTGGAGAATGCATACCTGTATGATGATCTGAAATCTACTTATTTCGATACCATCAAAACCATTTCCAGCTCCATAGAGGCTCGTGATCCATATACAAAAGGGCATTCTGAAAGAGTTGCTCGATTTGCTAAAGCAATAGCCGAAGAACTTAACTGGGATAAAAAGGAGATAGATCTCATCGATTGGGGAGGAACGCTTCATGACGTCGGCAAGATAGGTATTCCCGATTCTATCCTCAACAAGCCGGGGAAGCTTACCGATGATGAATACAATCATATAAAATTACACCCCTTAATTGGCGCTAAAATAATAAAAGGCATCTCTTTCCTGAAACCTGTAATACCCTATATCCTTGAGCACCATGAAAGATTTGACGGCAAGGGTTATCCAATGGGCCTGGCTGGAGAAAATATCTCTATCAAAGGAAGACTGTTGGCAATAGCTGACGCCTTTGATGCAATGACCTCTGATAGACCATATAGAAAAGCCTTAAAGCCGGAAGATGCTCTTAAGGAGATATCAAGAGATAGAGGAACTCAATTTGATCCAGAGATTGTGCGGGCTTTTGAAAGGGCTTGGGTATCCGGTAAGGTAATTCTTCGAGAGATTGAATGATAGAACACCCTCGCTAAGAGACTGCAGATATGGCAGTTTATAATGCATATTCCGGTGAAAACTGCCACCTGTTCCGGAAATAACTTTACCACTTTTTAATCATCCAATTCCCTTGTAGACAGCAATACCAAAGTGGCAGGTTTGCGTCAATTGTTTGTGTGGATTTTTGTCAATGTGCCCATCAGGGAGTATCCCGATACTGACAGGGAGATCGGCATAGATGTTGGCATAAAGCCCTTCTGCGTCGATTCCGACGGCAACGGCGTCGCTAACCCTGCTTACTTCAGGGCATCCGAAAGGCTTCTTCGCGGGCGGCAGCGCAGTCTTGCCAGAAAACAGCGTGGTTCCAATCGGAGAAGCAAAGCCCGCGTCCTGGTTGGCCGTGCACATGAGAAGATAGCCAATCAGCGCAGGGACTTTCTGGATAAGACAGCTAATCACTATATTGAGAATTACAAAACCATACGCATTGAGTCTCTGAATATCAGAGGTATGGTACGCAACAGACACCTGAGCAAGTCGATATCTGACAGCTCGTGGGGCAAGTTCTTTAGCATCTTGTCCGGCAAAGCGGAAGAAGCTGGCCGGATGATAGTTAAGGTTCCCCCTCACGGCACAAGTCAGATCTGTTCTAACTGTGGTGAGAAGGCACCCAAGAGTTTGTCTGTCAGATTTGAATTTAACCCACAGCTTTCGCAGATTACATGGGTTCCTTTAGATTCTTTATTCGCCCGCTGCGTTTTGTTTGATTTTACCGTTGAAGATGCAACCTTCTTCGATAATGAGTTTGCTGCATTTAATACATGCATTGACATTGGCTGTTTTCAAAAGTGTAAGAGTGTTGGTAGTTTCAATTTCTCCCTTGAAGAATCCGGCAATGGTAAGGAAGTTAGACTTAATATTTGCCGTTATACTACTGTCTTTCTCTGTAATAACGGTTTCAGCATTTAATGTTCCGCTAATAGATCCGTCTATCATCACAAATCCTTTGAAATCAAAATCACCTTTAAGTTTACAATCTTTGTTTAAGATAGAGACATTTTTTTGCTTTGTTTTCACCTGCCGTTTTCCTCTGATGCAATCTGCCGATTTCATGTTATTGAATCTTTTTTTTGCTCTTCCATGCCAGATCTTCGTTCCTCACTTTCAGAGGTATAAGACCGATTTCAATATTTCCCCTGGTTACTGTGATATTATAGGTATTCTTGTTTTTATCCAGCTTTCCGGCTTCGATAGAGCTTCCCACCTGTAAAGAGACGTTCATACCAGGGCCATTCAATGTGCTGTTTACATTGAAATTCCGGTTTACATTCGTTTTGATATCTATGAGCTTAATCGTATCATCCTGATCAATAAAAATTACCTCATCCTGGAAGAAACATCTTTTCCCCCCTTCGTTTATCTGGAACACAATATAGTGGAACAGGGGTTCTTTAATATCGAAAAATAATCTGCCTATAGCATAATTATCCTTCTTTGACACAACCACCTGGTAGATACGATCTTTCCCATAAAGAGAATATCGCTTCCACAGATCCCTGTCGGTATTGATAATATAGCCTCGATCCTCTCCCGTATTTACCGTCCGGTTTCCCACGAAACCCTTAAAATTGACAACAATACCCGGAATGGAATCGTGATTTGTCCCTACATCGATCAGCTCGATCTGGTCTCCTTTTATGAGATCCACGTGGGCGCCATTGGGAAAACATTTCTCTTCACCGTTAACCCTGATTTTGAAGTAAATAACACGGGGATTTTTTGTAATAGTATGTAAGGAACGATTGGTGTTATTCGCGGCTATATGTATTTTCCCGCAACGGTCATGATCTTTTCGAATAATGATTTCCGTGGTTTGACTGATGGCGAAGGCTTTGTTGAGATCATTGATAGATCCATAACCATTGATATCGGCACTGAGACCCCTCTCGTAATTTCCTTCTATGTGGATGATTTTGACCACATCGCCTGAAGAAATATTCAGTGTTTCTCCGTCTGCCACAACGACTGGCGTTTGATCATTGACCTTCATAACAACGTATTTTATTGACGGGTGGCAGATGCCGATACCGGGAACTTCCGGTTTGATATTGAATCCTTTCATAAAGGCATTGATTGCCAGGTTATGATGATAGATTCTTGTTTTCAAAGGAAGTGATTTGCTGGATTCGATTCCGAATGCCGGGATTCCGCATTTATACAGGGCGTAATAGGTGGCAGATTTTCTCTGTTCCGGATGTAAAGTGTTCTGATCTTCTGTCCTGTGATTATTGAGATGGAACAGGTTCTCGGGGTTTGTAATATTTTTATTTATTTCATTTACTGCCTGCTGGGCCATCTTCCCTAATCTCAAGACTTTATTCGTTTTCGAAATAGTATAGGTTTCGCAATCAATAATGATAGACTGGCCATATCTCATAGGATTTTTCATCTCGTTTTGCCATGTATCGAAATAGAAACCTGAACCGTCGTGAAGATTAAGAAGGCAATCGCTTTCACGAATTAATTGTTTTAATATATGCACAATCTGCGCTTCGTAATTCTTTTTAGACGGTTCAGAAAATTTTCTGTTCATATCTTCATTGATCTGTCGGCGATTCAAAACAATGGAGTAGAAGTTTGCTCTCGGAACGACAATCAAATTCCCCTGCGCTAATTTCATGTCTGCATAGAGATCTGCTGACAGGAATCCACCCGGTTCGTCTCCCTGTATTCCACCGATGATGAGTATCGTTTTCCCGGGCATTTTACCCTGGATTTTGTAAACTTTCAGTTCATAATTCGTTCCGGCGAAAAAAGTCTCAGACGTGTTCTTGCACCAGCCTGTTTTTACCGTCATCATCGAAAGAAAAAGAACGCATAGAAATACAAACATAATAATGCAATTATTGCGACAGGTTATTGATATTCTGGGTCTGCATGCACAATGAATCATCCGGTTATCCTCAAAGCTTTTTGATATAAAAATCTTTTACTAACATAAGTTTACCATTGTTTGAAAATATCCATATGGAAACGAAGCTTGAACCATTATGCCCTAAAATGTCTTTGAATGTTCCCCTTATTGTCTTGAATCTTGCAACGGAAAAAGATTCACCTTTTTTAAAATTTTGAGGGGTTTCACCGTTTAATATCGCCTTTGGATAGCTGTACCAGGATGATGAATCCAGATAATCGGGTTTAAGGATAACAAAGACATATCCTGAAATGGGTACATCATCTATTTTGTTGTTCCGTAGCAGGAACTTAAAATGTAATGTATTTTTCTTATCATCAATGTGAGTCTGAAAGTTTTCTACCGTCATTTTGTTAAATTCATCAGTTGTTATAATTGGGGAGTCGTCTTTCGGAGACGGAGTTTTCTGAAGCGTGGAAGCAAGAGCATCTTCAAGGTTCGCATTATTTTTTGTAAGTTCCTCATTTTTTTGATTTGCAATATTCAGTGAATTTTCGGTTTCGGTTAATTTCCCAGCAAGGTCTTTTTGAATGGATATTTGAGATTTGTTGTGGAGCCAGTAAGCGGTAGTGGTAATTACGGCAAGACCCAGCAGAACAACAAGGAGTGTAATGATAAAGGTACTGGTGATTTCAAAAGAGCCGATTTGCCTCTTGTCGCCAATGGCAATAATGGTCCAGCATTTCTGCTTATTCTCATTTTTCATCTTACCATCGCAATCTATGGTATCAAGGTTTTATAGCCTTCCATGATTCCCGGTAAATTTTCCACTGACCATGGCTTTTTCTGAAATAGAGCTTTTTAATTCCAACATCCCTATGCATTGATGATGTATATTTTTGTTTAAAAGTCGTGATCATGATTTTCTTGCCTGATGAGATCTTAACATTTTCAATACGAATTTGGATATCTTTATTAAGATGACTCACTTTTGTTTTATATGATATCCATTTTTTTAAGTTCATTCCCGGTGCCCTGAAATCGGGAGCATAGAATGAGCTATATTTTTTGATGTCTCCCGATTCCCATGTTTTTGACCAGTCCTCTATGAGCTGTTTAATTACGAGATCATTCTTAATAGAGTCATCCCATGCCTGCATTTTGGCGATAAATTGTTTTTCCGTTGCAGGACTTTGCAGCATATCTCCTATTATACGCCAGTTAGCCCGGTCTTTCTTCAGAAAAAGTTTTCTATGATAACCGCTGAGGGTACGATCATCGACAGACAGTATTTGATCAAACGTAATAACATCGCAGTTATCGTGTTTTAATATGGAAATATCTGAAGGTCGTAAGGATACTTTAGCACCGGAGGCCTTCCATTTGTTAATCTTCAGTACAAGGTTATGCAGACTGGTATTTTCTATCGCCGAACCATCTTCGTAAAGTGATTCCAGCATGGTCGAATCTCCGCGAACGACAGACTTTGTCCACTGATCCAAAAAATTTTCCAGTTTCTTTTTTAACGAAAAACGGACATCCTGGGGTATCCACTTTGTGTAATCCTGTATGATAATAGGCGTTTCATGCAGTTTTATATATTTGGAAATGTTGTTTATATCTTTATTTGTCAGTGTAACACATCCGTTTGTTTGAAACGCCTGGAGTGGTTTATTCGTTCCGTGTAGCCAGATGTTATTGCCGTCGCACCCCTGTTTTCTATCTATAAAATTTGGGTAGTCAAGACGAAAGGCCACAATGCCATAAATGGAGGAAAGTTCATCATCATTGTATGCTTTTGTCGCAAAGTATATTCCTTCGGGTGTTTTGGCGTCCCCCGACACCATTTTCGTCCCATTATTTTTGCCGGTTGAACATCTTGATTCATAAACTAAGCGAAACCCTCCCTTGCTGTAACGAAACGCGAATAATTTCTGCGTCATTTTATCAACGACTATTGCGTGACCGGATGACAGGGAAATGAGGGCGTCGGGAATATATAATTGTGCATCTTTTTGGAAAAATTCCTTAGCTGCCGGAGTGGGAATTTGGAAAATCAGCAACAAGATGATAACCGTACAAACTTTTGTTAATATGTGCACTGGTTTTGATTGATTTATATATTGTGTCATTTATTTTTTTTATGGTTGTCGAAAAGCATTCTCTGCCACCAGTTTGCTTTTTCCTTTCTCGTGATTAAAGAATCCAATTGGCGATTCTCTGGTTATCAGAATAAGATGTATTATGTCAACACTATACTTAATTTTCTCTTTTAATCCACAGATTACACGGATTACTCTGAGATCTTTGCATATTGTAATTACTCAAGTAAATAGGCCGAAGGCTTTTAGAGTCTTTATTCACAACAACTGCCTTTTTTGCGCAGATGTTGGTGTCAGCAGTGAAAAGGTACAAGGATCAAGGAATAACCTTTAACTTTTAGCCTTTAGCTCTCAGTCCTCATTGCTCGTTGCTCGTTGCTCGTTGCTCGTTGCTCAGCCCTTGCGGCTTTGCCGCATTAGTCCCTTAGTTGTAAAGTTCTTGCAAAAATGGCAAAAGAATTTAACCGGGCGGGAAAGAGTAAGAAAATACTCCTTTAATCCTTAATCCCATGATCCTTTCCCGATTTGCGAATTTCGATTTCCGGCTTGCCCGGGTTAGGGTCATTGCAAACGAATGTGAAGCAATCTCAATAGGATAGATTGCCACTTGGTATAACCTATTTGAGATGCCCCAACAGCCCTGCTACGGGGTAGTTTTCACAACTGAGCTTCTTGCTTTCATATTTTGATCAACGGTTAGCTGTAAACCGTTAACCGTGAACGGTTGCAACTGGAGTTATGGAGCGGTTAAGATATTGTGAGCTCTTTTGGCCGTTTGGGCGGGTTCCCTTTTTATATGGCCAACACCGAAGGGATTATTTCTGCTTTTTCCTTCACTTCGAGAACTGTGCTATTCTCCGTTATAGGATACTGAACGGGATAATCCGGATCGACAAGGATAACCTGTTTTGCCAGCATCTTTTTTGCGTTGATCATAACGGGGGCTCTAAGGTTTGCCGTCACCGCGAACGGATCAGAACGAATCGTTACAACAGAAAACAATACCGCGTCCTCAGATGATGCAATTTCAAGTAAATTTGCCTCAGCATCAGATATTACCGGTTTGTAATCCGGCTTTATGGCAAAAGAATTGATAACAACAAAAGCTACTGACCCATCCTCAACAGACTGAAACCACCAGAAAGGAGTTTTTTCATCCTGCGTGAGAAGCACATATTTTCCCAAGGGTTCAAACCCCAGCATTCCTCCCTTCATCCGGATAACCCTGGATTTATCAACATCTATATCTCCAAAACGAGTAGTGGAAACCTTCACTCAACTTCCTCCTTCGATTTTTTCAGCCTGTTCCATACATGGGATAAATTCTTGTCCGTTGAATCATAGCACCCTGCTTCTGCCGCCAGGATATTCTGTTCCCTGATGATCTGGTAAACCTCTTCGCGATGAACGGTTACATCAGGGGGGGCATCTATCCCCACCTTTATCTGCCTTCCCTTTGCATCTAAGATGGTAATCCTGATTTCATTACCGATTCTGATTGTTTCACCCAACTTCCTTGTCAGGATTAGCATATGCCGGTCTCGTAAAAAGCAGTTATTATCTGAGAAAATCGATTATTGTTAAACTTCCTATCCTTGATGCCACAGAGTACGATGCCTTCAAAGCGATCTCCTTCATGGCAAACCGGGTGATGATTTCAGATATATCTGCATCTTCTACGTTAGAAATCAGCCCAAGTAAATCCATATCCATATCAGCCATGTTCTTTTTTGCTATTTCCAGTCTGTTCACCTTGGTGCCACACATGGAAGTATTCTTTATTATCTGATCGGACGCAGCCTTGAGATCGTCTATACAGGATGAGATGCCGTCCGAATCATTATTCTCCAACGCTGTCTCCAACTGGTTGAGAATCCCGAATATATCAACATTGCCTTCCCCTTTATCCGTGAAGACTTCTTCACCTGAAACAGAATAAGCAAAAGGCGCCCCTTTGCCTATATTAACGGATAGCTCTTCGCCATTACCGTTATAATAACCTGTAGCAAAAGCATGGGCATAAAAAATGTCATCGGTTGTCAAGGGAATCGATCCCTCGGCAAACGTTAATTGTATCCCATCTCCCAGTGTAATGATCCCACTATCCAGGTCATCTGCCTCAACATCCCAAGTTTTTCCGCCGTCGGCAGATACCTTATACGTCGCATCAGCCGGTACCCCACCCTCAACAATTTTAACCACATAAGTTTTGTTTACCAAACCTTCATATGCACCACCGGATGTCACTGTACCGTCAAAAGCATTATCAGCATTGCCCACCCCGATTTCAGGGGCAGATCTCTCGGAAAGCGAAAAAGGAGCTTCTTCCGTTTTCGCGCCCGAAAAAAGATACCTGCCATCATACTTTGAATTGGCAAGTGTAAGCATTTCATCTATGAGCTGCTGCACTGTCCCTGCCTCCGAACTTCGCCCCTCAGCAGATGCTGTCCCCGTTGCCTGGGCAACAGCCACTTCCCTGGCCTTTACCAGAAGGTCGCTGGCAGCCGACAGTTTTGATTCGGTAATCGTGAGCCATGATTCACAACCATCCATATTCCGGGTGTACTGTTCAACAGATGCCCTGGATTCTCGCAAGTTCAGCACCCTGTTCATGCCGATTGGATCATCCGATGGC
>Ga0208905_1001932_pt1 | contig 10216 bp, 9 predicted proteins | sample AntAceMetag02UKS_FD_184776 | JGI IMG/M metagenome (GOLD analysis project Ga0208905, IMG submission 184776) | Saline lake microbial communities from Ace Lake, Antarctica - Antarctic Ace Lake Metagenome 02UKS (SPAdes) (version 2) | ecosystem: Environmental > Aquatic > Non-marine Saline and Alkaline...
GATAGCAGGAGCATTTGTAACTGAGACGGGTGCTGATGGCAGTTACAATCTGGAAGTGTATCCGGGAGAATATATCGTGATCATGGATCATCCGCTGTATGAAAGAGTGAGATATGAGAATATTGAAGTAGCAGACGGTGAACAGGTTGCTTTGGATGGCAGCCTGGCAGATGATCCCATTGCACCCTTGAACGTGGTGGTGAATGGAGATGATGAAACTGCAGCAGTAGTAAGCTGGGAAGCACCATCAAGTTTGATGAGCAGGTCGCTTACTGGTTACTGGGTATATCGTCTTCTAATCGAAGATGAATTCAATCAAGATAACTGGGTGCAATTGACCGGAGCACCAATTACTGAAACAAGTTTTATAGATGAAGAATGGCTTAGTCTGGAAGCTGGTGAATATCGCTACGCAGTAGCAGCACATTACTCTTCCTATAGTTCAGATTTTACGATCAGCCAGATGTTACCTATATATATGACCGTCCAGGTGAGTATAGATATAACAACTAATTCAGGAGACAGTGCGGGTGGAGCAGTGATAGTGCTGCGAAATCTGGATGGAGTGAACAGTCCCTATAATTATGAATTAAGCTATCCTGAGGAAGGCAATATCGTGCTTGATAATGTCTGGAAAGGCAATTATCAGATTTCTATTGCTTTGGAATTTTATGAAGGGGTGACAAGCGAAATGGAGATATTGGCTGACAGCGAATTGGAATTTGAATTAATCGAACTGTTGCCGGGAGTGCAATTTGCCGGAGTATATGATTATTATCTTAGCTGGGATGCTGTGCCTCAGAATCGGGAATTTGAGAGTTATGAGATATATCTGGATGGTGACACGGAACCGCTGGGGATAGTGACAGAGCCGGGTTTTGATCTTGCAGATGCGGGAGTGGATGCTGGAGAGCACAGTATAGAGATAATAGCCAATTACAGTTCGGGTTTATCTGAGGCAGGGATGATACATTTTGAAGATGGCAGTTCACTGGAATATGAGCAACTGGCATATTTCCCCTTTGATGATGATTATAATGATATAGTGAATAACTGGCAAGGTTTGGGGTGGTTAACAAGTATTGTGGAAACACCTTTTGGTAATGGTGTGGAATTTAATGGGGCGGGATATATCACAGTGTCAGCTAACGATGAACTCACCGAATCTGCTCTGCATTATACAACGCTTTTCTGGATCAATGCAGATACTTTGAATACGGGCTGGAGAGGCATGATCGGGAGACCGGGGCGCAATCAGTGTGCATGGCTGAATGCAGATGCAGACTATATTCATCACCGTTTTCATACTGCGTCAGGTGGCACAAATGATGGAGCTGCTAATACACCAAACGGGAGATTTCACTGGCAGGAATGGAACCAGGTGGCAATAGTAAATAATGGATTAACCGCAAAAACCTATATTAATGGTGAATTACTGGCACAAAGTGCACTGGGCAGTGCCCTGATGGCTGACAGCACAGATATGTATATTGGTAAATCCCCTGACAGTCCGACTGCTGAAGGTTATTTATATGGTATGATGGATGAAGTGCGGATATGGAATAGAGGATTATCAGATCTGGAATTGCGGGAATTATATTTATCTGAAACCGAAGTTCTGGGAATGGGTACAATATCAGCTACAATCACAGATTCCGAAACAGGTGACGGAGTTGATGGAGTAGTTGTGGAGATGGGAATTTATTCAGCGGTAAGTGATAATGGGGGATTATTTGAGCTTGAACTGCCAGCCAGGACATATGATATCAGACTGACAATGGGAGATTATCTTGAGCAGTGGGCAAATGATTTTGCAGTGGAAGCTGATGAGATCAATGAATTTAATTTTGCCTTTGAGCTTTCCGGAGAAACGTCAGATGAGATAGCACCAATGGAATTAATAAGGGTGAGGAATTATCCAAATCCATTGATGGTAAATTCAGCAAGGGGCAGTGGCACCACCTTTGAGATCATGCAAAATTTCCAGAAAGAAATTATTATGGAGCTTGGTATCTATAATATCAGGGGACAAAAAGTGATGGGCAGGGAGTTAACTTTAGCGGCAGGAATGAATAACTACTACTGGTCAGGTAGAAACGATCATGGTGAAGATTGCAGTGCAGGCATCTATTTCTATCAATTAAATGGTAAGGGTCTAAAAGAAAGAGGTAAGTTATTGATATTAAGATAATATAGGAGCCCAAAGGGGAGTTTGGGTGGGGACAATAAACGTCGTAAAGCGTTATATATTAGTAAGATACTTATTTTTGCTGATAAAAGGGCAGATAAGATAGATTGCTTGACAGAAAAAAATAGAATCTGGAATATGCGAGAAATGAATTCAGGGGAAGCGGATGTCTGAAGGAAGTAATTTTGTGAAGTACGATATAAATTTGAAAGAATGGATAAATAAGCTGTACGCAGATATTGATTCCATGCACAGCTTTTTAGAAAAGCACAGCTTCAATGTTACCCGAGCAGATTTAGATTTATCCTGTCATTTTGGAGAGAATAGTTTAGAAGAGCAAAACTATGACACACTTGAGCTTGAGCCAATCTTTAATGGTCATGACAAATGTACAGATTTTGTAATAATAAAATCAAGTCCGGGTTTGACAGAGAAAGCTTTTTTTGCTGAGAAAGAAATAATTGGTAAACCAATCAGCAGTTTTATTGCTGATAATGATGAAAAGCTACTGACATTTCTGAAAAACTCCTATCAATACGGGAAACCGATGATCAGTGAATATTTTCATCAGAGAAATAACAAATCCTACCGCATTATCACACAGCCGGGGAAATTATTAGTGGTTCTACTCCAGGATATCACGATGGAACAGATCCATCAGCTGGGAGTAAAGCGTTATGAGAATCTGTTCAGCAAGGCACAAGAGATTTCCACAAGCGGATTTTTTCAATATAATACTTATAACCAGGAATTATATGTAACAGAAGGGGCATTGAATATATTTGAATGTCCAAGATCGATAAATGTTACGGAAAGGATCAAATTGAAGGATTATATAAGCTGCGTTCATGATGATGATAAAGAGCATGTTTTGTCCGAGATATCAGATGAGAAGCTGACTTCAAATCTTGATTTTGAGCATCGGATAAATCTGCGGGACAAAGTTAAATTTGTCCATGTGCTGGGAGCAGCATTTTATGATCCAATAGAAGACAGTATATCTCTGATCGGAACTGTGGAAGATATTACACATCTGAAGGAAGTGAAGCACGAACTTAAAAGGGTGAAGGGTATCTTGAATGATATCGAGAGAATCTCAGAGATAGCCTATTGGGAATATGATTTTTTAACTGATCAATTCACCGGGACTCCAGAAGCAGTTGAGATATTAGGTATCACTGAGAGTGATCTGCCAATCAGTTTTGGAGAATTTTTGAATCAAGTGCATAAAAAAGACCAGGAAGAATTTTATGAAGGATTTCATCAAAGCCTGGCAGAACAAAGGGACTGGGAAGGAGATTATCGGATAGTCGATAAATTTGGAGTGGAAAAAAAGGTTCATATAATCTGCAGGAATCGGTTTAGCTCAAAGCATAAGCCATTATCTTCCAAAGGATTTATATGTAATCAGACAGAATTGAAGAATTATAAGCATGATTCCCGGACATTGAAGCAAGTGAAAAAAGAATTGAAGGAACTCAAGGAATCATTTAACGATAAGCTTAATGAACAATTAGCTGAAATTCGCAGTCAGGATAAATACCTGATCCAGAAATCAAAATATGCGGCGATCAATGACCTTTTATCTCATATATCAATCCAGTGGCTGGAAGTTTTAAATGCTCTCAGTACTCAGATACATAACTGGGTGGAAGCCTATGAATGTGATGAATTAACACCTGAGGGATTTCATCAGATACACCAGACTGTAGAAAATCAGATCAAGTATTTGAAGGATAAAGTACATTTCTTTAATCAATATCACAAAGCGGAGAGTTTAGCAAAGAAAGCTAATATTCACGATCTGATATCAGAATTGCAGACTGTCGTCCTGAAGGATGAAGAATCGAGAAAAGTGAAGCTGAAAAATGAGGTTGAAAAAGATCTGGAGATTACAATCAACACAAATGAATTTAAGCAGGCATTGCAGGAGATCATTAAAAATTCTTATGATGAATTTTTACTGAGAGAAATAGAAAAACCTCAGATCAAGATTAAGTCGAAAATAATTGATAATAACTTGATAATCAGTATATCAGATAATGCGGGTGGGATTTCATCGGCAATAATTGACCGGATCTATGAACCGTATTTCAGTTCACCAGATAAATCAGAAGCTCCAGGTTTGGGATTATATATTAGTAAGATGATAATAGAAAAGGTACTTAAGGGATCAATAATAGCTCGGAATCATAATTCTGGTGCATTATTTGAGATTTCTTTACCGATTGCAGAATAATTATATAATCTGATGGGTGAATTTAAGATAGTATCATCTTATCAACCCAAAGGTGACCAGCCTGAGGCGATACGTGAACTGACCAGCGCAATTCTGGCTGGTGAAAGATATCAGACACTTCTGGGAGTGACAGGATCCGGAAAAACATTTACCATTGCCCAGGTGATAGCTCAAGTTCAAAAACCTACCTTAGTGATTTCCCATAATAAAACACTGGCAGCCCAGCTATATGGAGAATTCAGGCAATTATTTCCTGATAACGCAGTAGAATTCTTTATATCATATTATGATTATTATCAACCAGAAGCCTATATTCCCGGTCGTGATATATATATAGAAAAAGATGCTGACATCAATAAACAGATAGAGAAACTAAGATTACGGGCAACCATGTCACTGATGGAACGACGTGATGTGATCATAGTAGCCAGTGTAAGCTGTATATATGGATTAGGTACCCCTGAAAATTACCGGGACGCACTTATTCGTCTGCGTAAAGGTGACGTGATCAATCGGGATAAATTGCTTCGTCAACTGGTTAAAATACATTATGGTAGAAATGATGTAGCATTTGAACGGGGGGCTTTTAGAGTTCGTGGTGATACTATAGAAATATATCCTGCTTATATGGAGCATTCAGTTCGGCTGGAATTTTTTGGTGATGAATTGGAGCAGATAACCCGCATAAATCCACTTGATAACAAAATTCTGGAAAATGTTGATGAATATCCAATTTATCCGGCAAATCATTTCATTACTACTTCCTCATCTTTGAACAGGGCAATAGGAACAATTAAAGAAGAGCTTAAACAGCGAGTAAATTATTTTGAAAGCAATAATAAATTGATAGAAGCCCAACGGATTGAGCAGCGAACATTATTTGATATTGAGATGTTACAGGAATTAGGTTATTGTTCTGGAATAGAAAATTATTCACGTCATCTGGTGGGTACTAAGCCAGGTAATCCTCCCTATACACTTTTAGATTATTTCCCGGAAGATTTCCTGATGGTGATTGATGAATCTCATGCCAGCTTGCCGCAGATAAAAGCCATGTATAAAGGTGATTATTCCAGGAAAAAGAACCTGGTGGAATATGGATTCAGATTACCTTCCGCTTTTGATAACAGACCTTTGAAGTGGGCAGAATTTGAGCAGAGAATGAAGCAGGTGATCTTTGCTTCTGCCACACCGGCTGAATATGAGCTTGATAAATGTCAAGGGGTGATCGTGGAGCAGATCATCAGACCTACGGGTCTACTTGATCCAGAGATATTAGTGCGACCAGTGGCAACTCAGGTGGACGATCTGATGGAGGAGATTCGTCTGCGCAAACCTCTGCAGCAGAGAATACTGGTGACCACACTGACAAAAAGAATGTCGGAAGACCTTGCGACATACCTGAATAGAGCAAATATCAAAGCCCGTTATCTGCATAGTGAAATAAAGACAATGGAGAGGTCAAATATTATCAGGGAATTAAGACTGGGTAAATTTGATGTTCTGATAGGGGTAAATCTGCTGCGGGAAGGTCTGGATCTACCTGAGGTTTCTCTGGTAGCAATATTTGATGCAGATAAAACCGGATTTTTGCGATCAGTGCGTAGTTTGATCCAGACAGCAGGCAGGGCAGCCAGACATGTGGAAGGAAGGGTGATTTTTTATGCTGATAATATGACTGATGCAATTAAAACTGTATTGAATGAGACAAATCGCAGGCGAACCAGACAACTTGCTTACAATCAAGAACATAACATCAAACCTGAATCTATCAAAAAAAATATTGACGAGATTATGACCTCCACAAGTGTGGCAGCCGGATACAGGGAAAAGAGTCCCAAAAAGGAAAAAGTAGATTTCAGAGAGTATCTGGAACTGAAATCAAAAGAGAATATTATCACCCTGTTGCGCAAGGAAATGAAAATAGCGGCTCGTGATCTTGATTTTGAACGGGCGGCAGAATTACGGGACAGGATAATCGAGCTTGAGGAAATTTAAGAACAGGAGTAAGAGGTTGATGGCATCTACAGATACTGAACCGCTGCTGTCCCCTGTCAGAGGGGATTTTTTTTTAAACAGGAAAAGACCGGACAGGATCCGGGACTTTTTTTTTGCACTATAGCCCCAATCTTAAATAGCGCAATCAATTAACAACTATGATATCAAATAATCCACGATAAATCGGAGGAAATCATGCCAGATAAGGTAGAAAAGAACCGCGATGGTCTTATTATCAAACAAGATGATACACCTTTGAAGATGCAGGTTGAAGTAAACGAAGTCAAATATGAAGGCGACTATCGCAAGACTCCAGTTTTCATTTTTCATGACTGGTGTAAGAAGTGCGGAATTTGTGTAGCATTTTGCCCCACGAAAACATTGGGTCGTAAACTTGACGGCTCACCATTTGTGGAGCATCCTGAAAAGTGTATCCACTGTGAAACCTGTGACAGACTATGTCCTGATTTTGCAATAACAGGAGCAAAAAGGTAAGGAAATTATGGAAAGAAACAAACCAGTATTAATGCAGGGAAATGAAGCTGTAGCACGGGGTGCCGTGGATGCAGGAATCAATTTTTTTGCAGGTTACCCGATTACTCCTTCAACCGAGATAACAGAATTCATGTCGCGGGAATTACCGCGCCGAGGTGGTGTATTTTTACAGATGGAAGATGAAATTGCCAGTATCTCAGCGGTAATTGGTGCTTCATTAGCTGGTTCAAAAAGTATGACAGCTACCAGTGGTCCGGGAATTTCTTTAATGGCTGAGGGTATTGGCTATGCCAAAATGATTGAGCAACCATGTGTGGTTGTTAATGTAATGCGTGGCGGACCCAGTACAGGTTTACCAACTCAACCATCTCAGGCAGATATACAGCAGGCACGCTGGTGTAGTCATGGGGATGCTCCCGCAATAGCCCTTTATCCACATTCTGTGCTGGAGTGTTATGAATTGACTATTAGAGCAGTAAACCTGGCTGAAAAATATCGTACCTGCGTGATGGTGCTATCTGATGCCATGCTGGGGCACATGCGTGAACCAGTATTATTACCTGATCTGGAAAAGGTAAAGATCATTGAACGCATCAAACCGACTATTCCTCCAGAATGGTATAAGCATTATCCTGATAATCCCAAATACAGGGCACCGCTGGCATCATTTGGGGATGGTTATCGTTTTCATGTTACTGGTCTGGCACATGATGATCATGGTTTTCCCACAACACGACCAGATGAAGTTGCCGCAATGATGAATCGTTTAAAGAATAAAATTTCTCAAAATATAGATGATCTGGTACAGATAGAAGTATTTGGTGATGAAAGTGCCCGAGTGGCAATTTTTGCTGCCGGTATTACTGCCAGAGCAGCTAAGGCAGCCATAGAAATCGCCCATGATCATGGCAAAAAATTATTACTGGTAAGACCTCTCACAATCTGGCCCTTTCCGGATGAAGCAGTTCGCACATATCTAAGTGATAAAAAGCTGATCTTAATTCCAGAACTGAATCAGGGACAGCTATCAATAGAGATCAAGCGAATATTAGGGAAATCGAAGAAAACTCGTAAAATAGCGGAACTTTATAAGGTTACAGGGGAATTGATCACACCGGAAGAGATACTTACTGCCCTTAAGGAGGTGAATTAAAATGAAAAAAATACCTCAAAAAGAAATACATAAATATTTACGGCATAATAAGAAATTTCCCCATGTCTGGTGTCCCGGATGTTCTGATGGCATAGTATTAGGTGCAACAATTAGAGCGATAGCAGAGATAGGCTGGGAAAAGGATGATTGTGCTATGGTTTCAGGTATTGGGTGTTCATCTCGGATGCCTGTTTATATAGATTTGAATACAGCTCATACCCTTCATGGCAGAGCATTAGCATACGCTACAGGGATAAAAATGGCAAAACCAGCTTTGAATGTAATCGTTGTTACAGGAGATGGAGATGCCAGTGCGATTGGAGGAAATCACTTGATACATGCCTGCCGGCGTAATATTAATCTTACCGTAATCTGCATAAATAATCATATTTATGGTATGACTGGTGGTCAGTATTCTCCCACTACACCCCATGGAGCCATAGCTACTACCATGCCTTTTGGCAACATTGACAATGAATTTGATCTTTGCAAGCTTACGATTGGTGCCGGAGCCACTTTTGTAGCACGCACAACTGCATATCATGCAATTGAGATGCAATCGATAATCAAAGCAGGATTTGAGCATAAAGGCTTTTCCTTTATAGAAGTAATGTGCGCCTGTCCAGTAATCTTTGGCAAATTGAATAAACTGGGTAGTGCACCTGAGATGATGAAACAATTAAGGGACAGCTATGTTCCGCTGAATTTATATGATAAATTGAATGATGATGAGAAAAATGACCAGCACCCGCGAGGAATTTTCAGGAATGTAGAAGCCCCAGAATATTCCGAAAAATATGCTGAGCTGGTGAAATCGCTTCAACCTAAGCAAGGAGAGAGTGATGAGCAAGCATAAAGAAACCATCAAGAAACAAGTAAGATTAAGTGGTAGTGGGGGACAGGGTTTATTAACAGCAGGTTTGATACTTTCAGAAGCAGCAACCCTGCAAGGTTTAAATGTTACTCAAACCCAAAGTTATGGTGCAGCATCACGTGGTGGTTCCTCAAGATCAGATGTGGTAATCAGCACTGAGCCAATTTTTTTTCCTGAAGCTACCCATTTTGATTCTCTGATAGCATTAACACAGGAATCCTGTGATAAGTTTTTTCCTAATTTGCGAGATGAAGGTGTGCTGATCATTGATACGATTTTTGTAAAAAACTACACCATTACCGATCAGAAGATCTATGCATTGCCATTTACTCAAATTGCCATAGAAAAGCTTGGTTCCAGTTTACCTACTAATATAATGGCTCTAAGTTTTCTTGTGAGGATTACAAATATAGTAACTGAGAAGTATTTGAAGGAAGCTATAAAAGCGTTTAAACCGGAATTTGCTGAATCAAATCTTAAGGCTATGAAATTAGCATTTAAACTTGCTGATGAATATGGTGAATCCAATCAGGAAAAAGTATGATCAAAAAAGTCAGTCATATTGGAATAGCAGTAAAAAATCTGCAGGAAGCAATAGCAGTTTATCAAAAACTGGGACTGGAAGTAGAAGGAATTGAGACTGTGGAAAGCCAAAAAGTACGAGTGGCATTTCTACCGGTCGGTAAAGAAGTACGGATTGAATTATTGGAACCCACATCAGATGATAGTCCGATTGCCAAATTTATAGAGAAAAAGGGTCAAGGTATCCATCATATAGCATTGGCAACAGATAATATTGAGAATGAGCTGAAGATGGCAGAAGAGCAAGAACTGAGTCCATTGGATAAAGTACCCCGTCCTGGAGCGCATCATGCATCCATAGGATTTTTACATCCCAGAGCGATGAAGGGAGTCCTATTGGAATTATGTCAGGAAAAAGACGGTTAATATTCTCAAATAAAGACCAGTCTGATCAGCCTGGTCTTTTTTCTTAATTATAAATCAATTAGTGGATAATTGGAGGTAATATGGCAGTTGAAAATAAAATTGCCGACCTTAGAAGCCGGCGGGAAAAAGCAAAGCTTGGTGGAGGTGAAAAAAGGATCGAAGCCCAGCATGCAAAAGGAAAACTTACTGCCAGAGAGCGGATAGAAGTACTGGTGGATACTGACAGCTTCGAAGAATTTGATATGTTTATTGAACATACCAGCCATGATTTTGGGATGGAAAAGAAGAAATTTGCTGGTGATGGCGCTGTAACCGGCTGCG
>Ga0208905_1001941_pt1 | contig 10196 bp, 4 predicted proteins | sample AntAceMetag02UKS_FD_184776 | JGI IMG/M metagenome (GOLD analysis project Ga0208905, IMG submission 184776) | Saline lake microbial communities from Ace Lake, Antarctica - Antarctic Ace Lake Metagenome 02UKS (SPAdes) (version 2) | ecosystem: Environmental > Aquatic > Non-marine Saline and Alkaline...
AAATTAGAAAAAGCATAAATACGACGAGCACCCAAGTGTTTGTGAATGTAGAATAAAGAAGCAAGAAAACATAGAAATATAGAAACATAGAAGTAAGAAAACATAGAAGTAATTGTGAATGAATATCAAAATAAATTGAAGAATAAAATGGATGAGTATGCTCATTTTGTTTATAGGCTGAGCGAAAATTTTCCTAAAAGTGAGCTTTATGGAATAACTTCTCAAATTAGAAGGGCAGCTTTATCTGTGGTTTTAAATTATGTTGAGGGATATGCCAGAAGGAGACTTTTAGTTAGGTTAAATTTTTTAGAAATTTCTTATGGTTCCCTAAGAGAATCAGATTATCTTTTTGATTTTTGCAAGGATGAAAATCTTTTGAAAAAAGATGATTATAATAAAGGTAAAGGATTGACTAATGAAATAGGAGCAATGTTATGGAAAGAAATTTCTTTCTTAAGAAAAAAGAGTGGATAATAACAGAAGTTGTTTCGTTGTTTAGATTTAATCGTATGATTTTTTGCTTTTATGACTTTCTCTAACTTTAAAAAATTTGATTGGCTTTTGTTTGGTCTTGTAATAGTTCTCGCTTGTATAAGTTTAGTGGCGCTTGCGAGTATAGATTCTTTTTATTTTTCCCGCCAAGTTATTTGGTATGGGATTGCTTTTTTGTTGATTATTTTTGGGAGTCAAATAAAATGGCACTGGCTTATTACTCAGGGTTGGTTTTGCCGTGGTTTTTATTGGTTGTCGGTAGCGTTGCTTATTGTGCCTTTTATCCAACCTGGATTAATTCGGAAAACCGATTCTTGGATTGTACTGGGTAATCTTCAGTTTGAACCGGTAGAGCTTTTTAAAATCGGTCTTATTATTATCTTGGCAAGTTTTTTTTCAAGAAAATATCTGGCGGCTTGGCAAAGCAAGCATATTTTTACTTCTCTTCTTTATACTCTTATCCCAGCGGGGATTGTAATTTCCCAACCGGATATGGGCTCGGCAATTATAATTATAGGTATTTGGTTGGGATTTCTCCTTATGAGCGGGATAAACAAAAAAAGGTTTTTCGTAGGGCTTTTTTTAATCCTATTGATTCTTGTTTTTATGTGGACTAGTATTTTAAGACCGTATCAGAAAGAAAGAATTTTAGGATTTGTTTCACCTGAAGTTGACCCGTTAGGCGTTAATTACAACATAATTCAGTCAAAGATAGCGATTGGATCAGCTGGTTTTTTCGGAAAAGGATTTAAAAACGGAACTCAAGTGCAATTTGATTTTTTACCTGAAGCTCACACTGATTTTCTTTTCGCAGCTTTCGTTGAAGAATGGGGTTTTTTGGGAGGTCTGGTTTTAATATTGACATATTTAGGACTTGTCTTTAGAATAATAACCATAGGATTGAATTTAAGACGAAATGACTTGAAGTTTATAGTACTGGGGGCCGGGCTGGTTTTTTTAATACATTTCTTTGTAAATATCGGTTCAAATCTTGGAATCATCCCGGTTATTGGAATTGGTTTACCATTTGTAAGTTATGGAGGGTCTAGCTTGTTGACATCAGCATTGTTGCTTGCTATGATAGAACGCATTAAGATTGAATCATCGTATTAAACAAACAAAGCTACAAAGTAAGTAGCCAATCTAATATATTTCTACTCACAAGGAAGGTGAAGAAAACAAATACTTCGTATTTGTTTTGCGAGCTAACGCAGGGACAAGTTCTACTTACACTCGGTAGCGAGGAGATAAACAAACATTTATGTTTATTTATTCCGAGCACCCCGAGGGCAAGAATCTTTGATTCTTTAAAGTCGATAAATTTAATTTTAATATACTGATATAATTAATAGGATATGCTAAATACGCGCTTTATGGTCGCGTTAGGGGTGGTTATTATATTACTTATTGGTCTGGGGTGTTTTTTTTATGGTCTCCAGCCCACATTAACAGAGAGTGCGCCGGTGGAGTTTAAGATAGTAAAAAGTGAAAGTTTTCGGAGCATTGGCGCCCGGTTATCACAACAGTCGCTTATTAGGTCAATAGGCGTTTTTAAATTGTATTCCCTTTTGGTTGGCCGAGCAGGAAAATTTCAACCGGGAATTTACGAGATTGGTTCAGAGATGAGCGTGCCGAGGATTGTTGGGAAGTTGACGGTTGGCGGGGCTAATGAAATAAGAGTAACAATTCCGGAAGGGTTAACAGTTAAAGATATTGACACCCTTCTTGTAGAGACTGGAGTATTTAAAGAAGCTCAAATTAAGAACTATGCCATTAATTCCTTAGGTGAGAGATATCCATTTTTAAAACAGATGAATTCGCTTGAGGGATTTCTTTTTCCGGACACATACCGTTTTGATATTGATTCTGAACCAAAGGAGGTTGTGGAGATAATACTTGAGCGTTTCAAAGAAAAAGTTTGGGAAAAGTTAGAGGACCGAGATAACTGGTATGACGACTTAATTTTAGCATCATTTTTAGAGAAAGAAGTACCGGAATATGAGGATAGGCGGTTGGTGGCCGGACTTCTTTTAAAAAGACTAGGCGCAAGCGTGCCTCTTCAAATTGATGCTACGGTATTGTATGCCAAGTGCCAAGGAAGGTTTCTAAGTTGCGATAAGGAGAAACTTAAGGTGGTTAGGAATGATTTAGACCAAATAATTTCTCCATATAACACGTATAAGAGAATGGGTTGGACTCCGACGCCGATTTCTAATCCCGGAGTGGAAGCTGTTCGAGCGGCGATAAATCCAGAACCCAGTCCTTATTGGTATTATCTCTCGGCTAAAGATTCTGGGGAAACAGTGTTTTCAAAAACTCTTGAGCAGCATAACATTAATCGCTTTAAATACCTGAATTAGTAAAAGGTTCGCTTCGCTCACGAATTATGAATTATGAATAAAGAATTAGAAAACAGTGTATAGTTAATGGTTTATGGCAACGAGTTAGGTAAATAGTAAGTGGGTATAAGTAGAAAACCGAAACCTATAAACCAAACACTAAACCCGTTGCTATAAACTATAACCTATGAGCTATAACCTATGAGCTATAACCTATTATCTATAACCTATTATCTATCATCTATCATCTATTATCTATTATCTATTATCTATCATCTATTATCTATAACCTATTATCTAATTCATGGCGGCCCCGAACATAATGCGCGAGTGAGATAACAGCAATCCGCTTCGCCCAAAACGGGAAGCACCTATTCGGTGCACGCGGATTGCCCATAATAATAATTAAAGTCAATTAATATAAATTAGATTAGCAAGTGACGGCGCATTAAATACGGGGTGCTCATAATTGTGATGAAATTTTCATCGCTCTTATGAGCTCTAAAATTTCAACAATTATGGCGGTACCAAAGGCAAAAATATTTTCTTCGTATAAAGAACCAAGTTATATTCAACCTCACTTTGCGGAGATTCAATTCAATTCTTTTAATTGGTTTTTGAAAAAAGGTTTTCAGGAACTTTTAGATGAAATTTCTCCGATTGTTGACCACATTGGAGAGGAATTTGAGCTTCATTTTCTAAATTACAAATTTGATAAGCCTAAATATACCGAAGTCCAAGCTCGCGCTAAAAACCGGAATTATGAAGTTGCTCTACGGGCTAATGTAAAATTAGTAGATAAGAAAAATAATAGTAATATTACCCAGGAAGTGTATTTGGGTGATTTTCCGATAATGACCAGTCGAGGAACGTTTATTGTGAATGGGGTGGAACGGGTGATTATTTCTCAACTTATTCGTTCTCCGGGAGTTTATTACAGCGCTAGTATGATTCAAGGCAGGAAGCAATTTGGAGCCAAAGTTATTCCTAACCGTGGTTCTTGGCTGGAGATTGAAACAGCGAGAGATGGAACAATTGGAGTAAAAATTGATAGGAAGCGAAAGACACCGATAACCCAGCTTTTCCGAACTTTTGGGCTGGAGACCAACGAAGAGATTTTAGAAATATTTAAGGATGTTGATGAAGGGGATATAAAGTATATTGAAAAGACTTTGAATAAGGATTCGGCAAAAACGGTTAATGAATCTTATACTGAATTGTACAAAATTCTTCGGCCGGGAGATGTAGCAAACGTAGAAAATGCCAAATCTTTAATTGATCCAATTTTTAAACGCGAAGACCGCTATGATTTAAGTGAAGCAGGACGGTATAAAATAAACCAGCGGCTAGAGATTAATAATAAAGGAGGCTTATTAATCAAGGACGATCTTATTGAAATAATAAAAGAGATAATTCGCTTGAATAACAATCCCGAAGCAAAACAGGACGACATAGATCATTTAGGTAATCGGCGAGTTCGATCTGTTGGAGAATTGATTCAATCTCGGCTGCGAATTGGATTTGCAAGACTTCGGCGGGCAGTTCAGGATAAAATGTCAACTTTGGATAGAGATAATCTTCAGCCGGCCCAGCTTATAAATTATAAAATTCTCACTTCAGTTGTTAATAGTTTTATGTTCTCGTCTCAGCTTTCTCAGTTTATGGACCAATCAAACCCGCTTTCGGAACTTGAACACAAACGGCGGCTTTCAGCGTTAGGTCCAGGAGGTCTTACTCGTGAACGCGCCGGACTTGATATTCGAGATGTCCATACTTCTTACTACGGGCGGATTTGTCCAATTCAAACTCCTGAAGGCGCTAATATTGGATTGGTAAATTATTTAGCTAGCTTTGCCAGATTGAATGACCTCGGTTTTATTGAAACTCCATATTTTAAAGTAGAAAAAGGGAAGATTACTAAGAAAGTAGTTTGGATGGATGCTTTTGAGGAGCGGAAATATAATATTTCTCAAGCTGATTTAGAATTAAGCAAGGAAGGGAATATTAAGGGTAAAGAAGTAGCAGCTCGAATTGGAGGTAGAGCCGGCAAGTGTAAACAAGAGGAGATAGATTATATTGACGTTTCTCCGAACCAGCTTATCAGTGTTTCAACCTCCCTTATTCCATTTTTAGAACATGATGACGCCAATCGGGCTTTAATGGGTTCAAATATGCAACGTCAAGCAGTACCTTTAATAATACCCCAAGCGCCGCTTGTCGGGACCGGCTTAGAAGAGAAAACCGTTTTTGATTCCGGATTAGCTGTTTTCGCAGAAGAACCCGGTGTGGTTCGTAAAAGCGATGGTGAGAAAATTATTATAGAAAACAAGTTAAGCAAGAAGGAATACCCACTTATTAAGTTTCGGCGTTCAAATGATTCAACCTGTATTTCTCAACGGCCGGTTGTTAAACCTGGTGATGAAATTAAAAAGAATCAACTTTTAGCCGATGGACCTTCAACTGATAGCGGGATATTGGCCTTGGGCCAAAACTTACTGGTGGCGTTTTTACCTTGGGAAGGAGCCAACTTTGAAGACGCCATTTTGGTTTCGAAACGAGTAACTGAAGAAGGCAGTTTTAATTCTATAAATATTGAGACATATACCTGCTCAGTTCGGAATACAAAACTTGGACCGGAAGTTACAACTCCTGATATTCCGAATGTAGCCGAGGATAAACTACGAAACCTTGATGGGGAGGGAATAATTAGGATTGGAGCCGAAGTTCAGGCTAATGATATTTTAGTAGGTAAGATTTCTCCAAAAGGTGAGTCAGAATTAACACCTGAGGAACGGTTGCTTCGAGCGATTTTTGGAGAGAAAGCTCGAGATATTAAGGATACCTCTCTTACTCTTCCTCATGCTAAACGAGGACGGATAATTGGAATCAAGATATTTTCTCAAGAAAAAGAGGATAAAATGGAACCTGGCATTATTAAAAAGATCCAGGTGGAAGTGGCACAAGTTCGGAAAATTAAGGCCGGAGATAAATTATCCGGGCGACATGGTAATAAAGGAGTGATTTCCCAAATCCGGCCGGTGGAAGATATGCCTTTTCTAGAAGACGGAACGCCGATTGATATTATTTTGAACCCGCTTGGAGTAATTTCAAGAATGAATATTGGTCAGGTTTTAGAAACACATCTTGGACTTGCGGCTAAAAAGAATGGCTATCGAGCGATAGTTCCAAACTTTGTAGGAGGTGATCAAAAAGAAATTCAGGAGGAGCTTAGAAAGGCCGGATTGCCGGAAACCGGCCAGGTTGAACTTTATAATGGTCTTACCGGCGAGAAGTTTCGAAAACCAATTACGATTGGTTACATTTATATGTTGAAACTTCATCACTTAGTGGAAGATAAAATTCATATGCGTTCAACCGGACCATATTCTCTTGTTACTCAGCAGCCATTAGGTGGTAAAGCTCAGCTTGGCGGTCAACGGTTTGGCGAGATGGAGGTTTGGGCTCTTGAAGGGTATGGAGCAGCTCATTCTCTTCAAGAAATGCTTACTATTAAATCTGATGACGTTTTGGGTCGATCGGCAGCTTTTGAATCAATTATCAGAGGACGGCGGATTAAGAAACCAACTGTTCCGGCGTCGTTTAATGTATTAGTTAATGAAATAAAATCATTAGGTCTTGACGTTGATTATGGTAGTGAAAATAATGTTAATAAAAGTTTTGAAGAAGAAATAGATGATGAGTAATCCCGATGCGTTCGAAATTTTAATTTCGTTCCGCATCGAGGATCCTCGATTTTATTTCAAAATCAAAGATTTTGATAAAATCGGGAGAAGTAGCAAATAGTAATGAGCTATAAATCACTAAACCATAAATTATTTAAAAGAACATGTCTAACAATCTGAGAAATATAAAGGATATAGATTATATTACAATCAATATTGCTTCACCGGAGAAAATCCTTTCCTGGTCTCATGGAGAAGTGATTAAGCCTGAAACCCTAAATTATCGCACTCAGCGTCCGGAAAAAGATGGGCTTTTTTCAGAAAGAATTTTTGGGCCAACTAAAGATTATGAATGTTATTGCGGAAAGTATAAGAAAGCTAGGTATAAAGGAGTGATTTGCGAGCGTTGCGGTGTTGAGGTAACCCGATCAAGTGTTCGTCGGGAACGGATGGGGCATATTAAATTGGCAACGCCGGTGGTTAATATTTGGTTTTTCCGAGCGATTCCTTCAAAAATCGGGACTCTTCTTGGTATTTCAGTATCGAAATTGGAGCGGGTTGTGTATTACGCTGATTATATTGTAACCGGAGTTAATGAAGCAAATCGGAAACAAGCCCTTAATTTAATTAAGGAGGAATACAAGATATTAAAATCAAAAGAGGAAAACAAGGAAAAACTTGAGGAATCTAAAAATAGGAGCGAGAGTATTTTAAAAAATCTTCATAAAGGCATGATTATCTCCGAAGACGAATATCTGTTTTTTGCCCGTCGATTCGGAGATGTTTTTGAGGCCGGTCGAGGAGGCGAGGCAATTTTAGAAATATTAAAGTCGCTTGATCTTAAAAAATTGGTCGGAGACCTTAAAGCTGAAACTAAAAGTACTCAGGATTCCAGCCGGCGACGAAAAATTTTTGAGCGGCTGAAACTTACCAGAGCTTTCATTAAGTCTGGTAATAAGCCGGAGTGGATGATTATGACCATAGTTCCTATTTTGCCGCCTGAGCTTCGTCCAATGATCGCATTAGATGGCGGTCGGTTTGCAACAGCGGATTTAAATGATCTTTATCGCCGGGTAATTAATCGGAATAATCGTTTAAAAAGACTTATAGAGCTTAAGTCTCCGGATGTGATTCTTACAAACGAGAAACGAATGCTCCAAGAAGCAGTTGACGCTTTAATTGATAATACTAAACGGCTAAACAGACAGGGAACGTTTTCGAAGCGCCGGCCGCTTAAATCTTTAGCTGAAATGCTAAAAGGAAAACAGGGGCGGTTTCGTCAGAATCTTCTTGGGAAACGGGTTGATTATTCCGGCCGGTCGGTGATTGTAGTTGGTTCGAAATTAAATCTTGACCAATGTGGTTTACCGAAAAATCTGGCTTTGGAAATCTTTAGACCGTTCGTTATTAATAGACTTATCGGACAAGGTTTAGCTTATAATATTAAACAGGCTAATCGGTTAATTGAGCAGGGATTGTCGGAAGTCTGGGCAATCTTGGAAGACGTTATTAAAGACAAGATGGTGCTTTTAAATAGAGCTCCAACTTTGCATCGGTTGGGAATCCAAGCTTTTAAGCCGGTTCTGATTGAGGACCTGGTAATTCAACTTCACCCATTAACTTGTTCAGCTTTTAATGCTGACTTTGATGGGGACCAAATGGCGGTTCATTTACCTCTAACCGAGGAAGCTCAGTATGAATGCCGAGAATTAATGAATGCCAAAAATAATCTTTTAGCGCCGGCAAATGGGGAACCGATTGTTTATCCAACCCAAGACATGGTTTTGGGTTGTTACTATCTTACTCGCATTGAAGAAGGAGCTAAAGGCGAGGGTAAGCGATTCTCTGACTATGTTGAAATAACTCATGCTTTTGAACAAGGAAGTATTGACATTTCATCTAAAATTAAAGTACCGGTTGACGGGAAATTAATTGAGACTACATACGGCCGAATGATATTCAATGCATTATTACCGAAAGATTTTCAATATATGAACAAGGAATTTACCAAGAAAAGTCTGAAAAGTGTTTTTGCTAAAATAATCAAAACTTGCGGAATTAAAGAATCTCATGAATATCTTGACAAAATTAAAAATCTTGGTTTCAAATATTCAACCCAGTCGGCGATTTCAATAGGGATGGCTGATATTGAAGTTCCAAAAGATAAGAAAGTAGTTTTAAAAGAAGCCGAAGAAAAAGTGAATAAAATAGAAAAACAATATAAAGAAGGCCTTTTATCTAATGAGGAGCGGGAAGAGCATGTAGTTGAAACTTGGACTGAGGCTAAAGATAAAATTGGGGATTTGGTAAAAAAAACACTCGGGAAGAATAATTCCGTAAATTTCATTATTACTTCCAGAGCCCGAGGAAGTTGGGCCCAATCTAATCAGATAATGGGAATGCGAGGATTAGTGGTTAACCCTCGGGGAAGAATAATTGAATTACCGGTCAAGCTTTCATATAAGGAAGGTTTATCAACTTTAGAATTCTTCATTTCTACTCATGGAGCCCGAAAGGGTACGGCTGATACCGCTTTAAAAACGGCTACGGCCGGGTATCTTACCCGACGTTTAGTTGACGTGGTTCAAGATATTATTATTTGGGAAAAAGATTGTGGAACAAAAAGGGGAATTGAAATTGTGCGCGCGGAGGGTGAGGAGTATGGTTATGAATTTGCCGACCGATTATATTCACGAACCTTACTTCAGGATTTAAAAGATGGCCGAAAGAAATTAGCCAATGCCGGAGATATTATTGACCGGGAGTTGGCTTGGAAAATTCAGAAATCCGGAATAAACAAGGTCAAGGTTCGGTCACCATTGACATGTAATAGCCCATGGGGAATTTGTTCCAAATGTTATGGTTTGGATCTTTCTAAAGGAGAATTAATTAAGGAGGGTGAAGCCGTGGGTATTATCGCAGCCCAGTCAATCGGGGAACCGGGGACTCAACTTACCTTGCGCACTTTTCATATCGGAGGCTTGGCCGGAGTGGATATTACTCATGGTTTACCAAGAGTGGAAGAAATGTTTGAAGCTCGGAAACCGAAAGGTAAAGCGGTAATGAGCAAGTTTGATGGTCAAGTAACCGAAATTGAAGAAAAGGGCAATATTTGGGTGGTTAAAATTAGCAAAACAGACAAGAAGAAATCAAGTGTTGAGTATACTGTATCTCGGGGAATAAAGCTTTACGTTAATAAAGGAGACAATATTAAAAAGGGACAGTTGATTTCAGAAGGTCCGATTGACCCGCAAGAAATGTTAAAGTATCAGGGTATTGATAAATTACAGCACTATATCGTAAATGAAGTTCAAAAGGTTTATGTGCCTGAAGGGGCGGCAATAAATGATAAGCATATTGAGCTTATTATCCGTCAGATGTTTTCAAAATATACAATTACGGATTCGGGTGATTCCAGCTTCTCTCCGGGTGCGTTAGTTGATAAATATCGTTTAAAGGAGGAGAATAAAAGAGTTCGAGATGCTGGTGGAGAAATTGCTAAAGCCAGACAGGAAGTTTTAGGTATTACTAAGGTGGCTTTAAATACAGAAAGCTTTCTCTCCGCAGCTTCATTTCAGGAGACTAGTCGAGTGTTGGTGAATGCCGCGGTAGAGGGCAAAAAAGATATTTTAAGAGGTCTCAAAGAAAATGTAATTATTGGAAAACTTATTCCAGCCGGCAC
>Ga0208905_1001944_pt1 | contig 10190 bp, 8 predicted proteins | sample AntAceMetag02UKS_FD_184776 | JGI IMG/M metagenome (GOLD analysis project Ga0208905, IMG submission 184776) | Saline lake microbial communities from Ace Lake, Antarctica - Antarctic Ace Lake Metagenome 02UKS (SPAdes) (version 2) | ecosystem: Environmental > Aquatic > Non-marine Saline and Alkaline...
CATCTCATACCGTGTGCGGGCAGCTGAAGCCCTGGGCACCTGTGGCGGTGATGAGGTGGTGCCACATCTTATTCGGGCGGCAGAGGATGATCCTGAACCTGATGTCCGCTTCATGGCAATACGTTCCCTTGGCAAAAGAGGAGATCCCCTTGCGGCAGACCCTCTGATCCGGATGCTTAAGAGTCATAATAAATGGATCCGCATGGAAGCGGTGAAGGCATTGGGGAATATCGCCCATCCTTCGGCTTCCCTTCCTATGTGCCATCTCTGCGATGATGATGCTGCCCAGGTACGCCGGGCAGTGGCTGAGGGACTCGGAAAGATTGCCAGTGAGGCATGCATGTCTGCTGTTGTGCTGTTGCTGGATGACGAAGACCCGCAAGTCCGTTTTGCGGCACGGCGCTCGCTCTCTTCTTACAATGATGATGTTCATCCATCGGAAAAATGATATGTAGTCCTGTAAAAGGCACTCATGTCAGCGAACCTTTATATGTTGGTATTCCTTATTTGGGGTAGTGGTTACATGCCTCATGGGAAATTTGAGATATTTAAGGATCGCTCCGGAGAATACCGGTTCCGTCTGAAGGCAGCAAATGGGCAGACCATTGCAATTGGCCAGGGGTATTCCTCCAAAGCGTCATGTATGAAAGGCATTGCGAGTATTCGAAAAAACGCTCCCGATGCAGAGATTATTGAACTTGAACTGTAGCACCTGAACAAGAGTCGGGCATTTCTTTGTAACCCCCCCCACGAGTCCCGGACATTTCTGTTTTGCAATTATATGTTCGAAAATATTCGAAGTCAAAGATACGTAATTATCCCCCGTTCTCCAATAGAAGCACATTACAGGATAACGGGAGTGTGGGGATAAAAATGAATCAAAACATAATTCGGGGGTTTCTGGGTGCCGGTATCGTGATCATCTGTCTCATTATTGGTGCGGGCATTCTTGCAGAACAGCCTTCGGAAACAGAGAACCTGTCCGGGATACAGGTATTTACATCGGCCTCAGCGCTTTCTGCGTACCTGGACAGCATGCCGCAGGCAGACAACGGGTATTCAACTGGTTTTATGGGTATGGGTGGTAATACCCGTGTTGTTACGGAGGAAGCGGTGGCAGACGGTGCAATGCCGCCGGCACCGGTACCGGCACAACTCCCGCAGGCATGGAAAAGTGGTTCCTCCGGTTTAGGGGAGGCAGAGGTTTATTCGTCCACGAATGTCCAGGTGGGAGGGGTCGATGAAGCCGATTTTATCAAAAATGACGGGAAATATATCTATCTGGTCAGCGGTGACCGGCTGGTGATCGTGGACGCTTATCCGCCTCTTGGTGCGGGCATTGTCTCTGATACCCCGCTCACCGGCACCCCATCAAATCTTTTTCTTTCTGGCGACCGGCTGGCGGTCTTTTCAACTGTCAGTGAAACTGCTTTTATTCATCCCGAAGGGAGCGCGGCACCCGTCCCGCACACACGTGATGTGACGCATGTCTACGTGTATGATGTCAGTGACCGGAAGAAACCTGAAATTGTCCGTGATCTGACCGTGAGCGGCACGTATTCTGACGGACGCATGAAGGGAACCGATGTTTTTCTCTTTACCCGTGAATCCCTCTCACGCTATGGAGATTATATCGAGATGCCGGAAGTGCGTGACGGTGACACGCTCATCGCACAGCCACCGGTTTCTGTGCCCGATATTCCGGGATATTCATGGCAGTTTACCACCGTCACATCCTTTGATATCCGTGACGGGACGATTACCGACACAGAATCATTTTTGCTGGGATACGGGACCACGCTCTATGTGTCTGAAGATAATATCTACATCGCCTACGAGTGGCAGCAGCCATATTCCCGGGGGGTTTGGGACGGGTTTGAGGGGGCACCTGCAGGCCCTCGTGAACAATCTGTGGTTCACCGCTTCTCTGTAAAAAAGGGTGAAATAGCATATGCAGCAACCGGTACTTTCCCTGGCCGCCTGCTGAACCAGTTCTCCCTGGATGAATACAAAGGCAACCTCAGGGTTGCCACAACAGTCAACGAGTGGACAAGGGATGCACGGGTGCAGTACAACAATGTCTACGTCCTTGATTCCGGCCTTGCCATGATGGGAAAACTGGAGTACATTGCCCCGGACGAGAGGATATATGCCGCCCGGTTTGTCGGGGACAGGCTGTATCTGGTCACCTTCAAACAGATGGACCCGTTCTTTGTGATCGACCTTACGAACCCGGCGACGCCTGCGGTTCTGGGCGAACTGAAGATCCCCGGCTACTCCGACTACCTGCATCCGTATGATGCAACGCATATCATTGGCATCGGAAAGGAGACCGTTGCAAATGAGTGGGGCGGGTTTACCACCGGCGGGCTGAAGATGGCACTCTTCGATGTCGCTGATGTGAACCACCCAAAGGAGGTTGACCGGGTGGAGATTGGCCTTCCGGGCACCGACTCTGAGGCACTGCATGATCACAAGGCATTTCTCTTTGATGCATCGCGGGGTATTCTCGTCCTTCCGGTGCATGAAATTGTGAAGGTGCCGGTCACCGGCAGGTCATATGATGGGTATTCAACAAAATACTGGCAGGGAGCCTATGTCTATGGACTGACACCGGAGACCGGGTTTGTATTAAAGGGTACAGTGACGCACAACGCAGACCCTGATTCCGGGTATTACTGGGGGTCCCCTGACTCTGTCCTGCGGTCTCTTTACATGGATGATGTGCTCTACACAGTCTCACGCACCAAGCTGGTTATAAGTGGTCTGGAGCACCCGGAGATGGTGTATGGCACGCTCACGCTTCCATACACCAGCGATATATATGGAGGCGGCCCCTGGCCGCTTCCGGATATGATGATTGAATAACTCTCCGTTTTTTTGAATGATTACTGTTTAGGGCGGGTGCTGAAGCAGGAGTTGAACCCGTTTTTCATGGAAGTGTAAGCGATTGTCTCCTGCATGACTTCGCAATTTTTCAGTGTTCCCACCTGACGAAGAGCATGGGAGGGGTGCCACCCCCCTGCGGACCCACCCTAACGTTGTGATGAGCCACAGGGGGATAAGGGGGCATCCCTCCTGTTTGCGTTGATTGGGGCGTGATTATTTTTGCATATGTTTCCATGGAGAAAGAGTGCGGACGTAAGGATTAAAAGAATAAATAAAGGGGTATCCAAATAATTGGTCTGTATACCTACACAATGCATCGAAGCGTCTTTTTCCCTACTGAAACGGATAATTAACTTCTCTCCAGGCCTTCTCCAGCAGAGTGGCATAAAAGCGGTAATCCGGGCTCTCTGCTCTCCACCCGGGCACGACAGTCTTCGTGCGGGCGTCCTGCACCAGGTATTCCACGTCCATTCCCGGTTCCAGAGGTATCCCTTCGGTACGATACATCCGGACAACCGCAGCAGAGATGGAGTTATTCTGGTATTCTGTCCTGCCCAGTCGTCGGCGTATAACAAACGAAGATGGTGGGGCGTCTGTCATGGTGTCACGGTATGTGCGGTAAAGTGCTGCCACACTCTCTTCGCACCCAGCCAGTTCATTCGGTGATGTGGCCTCTGCCATCAGGGAAAAGCAGGCCTCCTGCATCGCACGGATATACGGCGGGGTGTCCCGCCGTTGTGTCATCACGCCCCGGAGTTTCATGGTGCCGTCGGTGAGGCGTCCGAAGTAGTTGGTGTATGACCCGGTTCCGTCGTTTTGTGGGAGGAAAACGAGCCAGTCATAGTCTTCCTGTTCTGTGGGAATGCCGGTCACCTCTTCGATGCGCTTTTTTAAGTCTGTGGCCTCCCCGCCCTGCACCCAGAGGCAGTCGACAATGCCGTGCAGGACGGTGTATCCCATCTCCTCTGCCATCTGTTTCACCGACCCGAGAATCTCTGCGGAGATGGCGGTTATTTTCTCGTGCATCTCAATTCTTCCGAACCGGGCATTTTTGTACCCGGTATACCCGAAACAGGTGACAAGCATCCATTTGAGGACGGCGTCCATCCCTGCGTAACGGGAGTCTTCGCGTTTTTTTGCTTTCATCCCAATTCTGAAATTCAGCAGGGGGGCAATCACCGAAGGCAGAAACCCGGGTCTTTCGGAGTCTGCCAGTGTCTCGGGGGATATGTTGTAGTTCACGATGATGGACGGGTAAAATGACGTGAAGTCAATCTGGGCGGCTGCTCCGTACAGACCCGGCACTGGCTGAAGGATCATACCGCCGCGGTTGTCCAGCCGGACATCCCGGCAGTTGCGGGTGGCCTCTGCATCATTTTTACGGAATGGCACGGCAATGCCCCGTTTGAGGGCCTCACAGCATTCGTAGGATGAGATGATGGTCCCCGGCGTAAACCGGCTGGTCAGGTTGGGTGAAATGCCTGTCAGGCGGGACGCCAGAAATATTCCTGCAAGGCCGCCGGTGCGGTGCATAAAGCTCGCATCGGTATCGATGAGCACTCTCCCCTCAGGGATGAGGGCCGGCGGCCGGTGCCGCATCTGTCCGTAACTGGTATAGGACTGCTCACGCAGCCTCCGGTAGCGGCCGGTCCTGCTGAGGGCACAGGGAATGCCTGCTTTTTCTGCTGCTGCAAGTATCTGTTCTGCCCACCGGTCAATACCGTGGAAGAGCAGAAGGTCGGGGTCTTCATCGGTGATGACAGTGAAGAGGTCGTGGACAACAGCGGTTTCACTGCCGCGGAGGTGGTGATGGCGATGGCCGGTTACCTGCACATCGTTAAGGGTGCGTGCGGTCTCCGGCCGCCCGGCAGGTCGTATGGTGACGGTGGTGAGGGGGTGGGTGGTATCTGCGGAGAAAGGGTTGTCTGTTCCGGTACTGCAGGGCATACAGCCCTTTGCTGTGCAGTAGAGCTGGTCTTTGCGCAGATCAACATTATAGAGTGCGACATGGAACTGTGTCTGGCGTTCAATATCCTCTGCAACATCCCGCGGGGCATAGATCCGGTAGCCCTGTTCTTCCCGGTAGATAGTCCGGAATGTGCACGGAGAAGCACCATACTCTTCGGTGAGGGCTTCAATCATCTCCCAGTGGGCTGTTTCATCGTGGAGTGCACAGTAGAACGGTGCCCGAAATTCGCGGGTGATGGCTTCCGCACATCCGCCTGTCTTTGTCCAGAGGGTGATTTTCCCGGGGGAGGAGACGATGTCAAAAATCCACGGATATGTGGGATTCACTACCATTCTCCGTCCCATAGGCGCCGCTGTGCACTCTGCCTGCCGGTATCAGATGTGTCTGTCTTTTTTGTCTGGGTCTTTCTGTCGTGCACTGCTGCAGGCCATTTCTCTCTTTCCGGCACATGCACAACATAGTGTGCTGCCGGCGCCATCGCTTCAATGAACACATCCCATCTCCGGGCGATGATGAGCACTGCTGCGCCTTCTGCTCTTTCTCTGCAGAGCCGGCCAAATGGTTCGGCCGTCTCTGGTGCATCGGTATAGACCGAGCGGTCATGCTCGATGATGATGCATGACTCATAGGCCTCGGCAAGGATGGTGAGATACTGATACGCGGTGAGGGCCCTCCGGACACTGAACAGGCCATGTTGGCGGTCAATTGCGGTCAGGATGGGGGGATAGTTCCCGCTGACATACAGAATCTTCCGTCGTTCTTCCTGCAGCGTCTGCATGACCGCCGGGATCAGATTGGTGTATGGTGCAATGACGATAGAAAAACAGCCTTCCGGCAGGGAACACGCCTGTGTAAGGTCATGATGCATTGAGCTACCAGTTGGATACCTGCAGGGTATTATCCTTCTGCGGGGGCGGGGTGAAAATGAATTTTTGCGGTGTTGTATCCGTCATCGGGTTGCGGAGAGGGAATGGGGACCTTTGAAAACCTCTCCCCGATCGCTCAAAAAACAAGGGGGGATTTGGAGCAAGGAAGGGGGGAAACCCCCCTCCCTGCAGCCCTCCCCCATGTGTGATACAGGTCGCAGGAGGGATGGGCAAGCTTCCCTCCTGCTCCTGGTTCTGTTTTCTGCATTGGTTGCTTTGGATGTTCTGGGCAGGTATCCTTCCTGTTCCACATGTGTGGTTTGTTCCTTTGTCAACGTTTACATGCCCAACATTTACATGCACAATAGTTGCATGGCAACACCGTTGCTCGTCAGAGATCGAAAATAAATGGAGATGGATATGATGAATCCGGAAAGGAAACGAAAAAAAGAGAGAGAATCTGATATTGATATTTCAGGCAAACGGGCTGTCCCGTTTCAGGGCGGCAAGGAGGAGACTGATTCCTGCCTCAACATCACCGATGTCAACGACCTCCACCGGTGAGTGGATGTAGCGTGCGGGAATCGAGAGAGGGATGCTCGGGATACCGCCTCTCACGAGGTGGATGATGGTGGCGTCTGTATTGCCGCCGGTGCCGACCTCCAGCTGGTAGGGAATATCTGCCTCATCTGCTGCCTCACGGAGCCAGTCAGCGAGTTTCCAGTCTGCCATCAGGCCACGGCCCTGTGCACTGACAAGAACCAGCACCGGTCCTTTTCCCATCACCGGTGTTGCTTCTTTCTTGGTGACGCCGGGGTGGTCGCCGGGGATGGTCACATCGGTTGCAATCGCACAGTCCGGGTCAAGGGTGAATGCACTGACCTTTGCCCCTTTCAGGCCGAGTTCTTCCTGCACGGTGAAGACACCGTAGATGGTGTGGGAACTGGTGGTCTCTTTGAGCGCCTTGATGAGGAGTGCCACACCGACACGGTTGTCCATCGCTTTGCCGGTAACCCGGTTGTTGGCAAGTTCGGTGAACTCCCGGTCAATGGTGACCGGTGTGCCGATTTCAATGCCCAGATTTGCGACGTCTTCAGCGGATGTGGCTCCGATGTCGATGAAGAAGTCTTCGATTTTTACTACTTTCTTCCGTTCTTCAGGGGAGAGCAGGTGCGGTGGCTTTGCACCGATGACACCGGGGACAGGCCCCTTCTTTCCATGGAGGACGACCCGCTGGGTGTAGAGTACCGGGGCAAACCATCCACCGATGGGAACAAACCGGATAAATCCGTCATCATCGATGTACTGAACCATCAGGCCAATTTCGTCCATGTGGGACGCCACCATGATTTTAAAGTCGCCACCGCGCCGGATGGCAACGAGGTTGCCCATAGCGTCTTCCGTAAATTCATCCACATGGCCTTCCAGTTCGGTTCTGATAATTTCACGAATGGAACCTTCATAACTGGAGAGTCCGTGGGCATCTGAGAGTTTTTTGAGGAGTTCTTTTACCATATTATTTTCACTGTCCTTCTAAATTGTCTGAATGCGTTCGAGTGCTAATGCTATATCGCTTCGTGAGGCCGCATAACTGAACCTTGCGAATCCTGCAGACCGTTCGCTGAATGCGTCACCCGGAATGATGATGACGCCTGCATCGATGATGGCACGGAATGTCTCTGGTTCCATCGGGACGAACATATAGAATGCACCGTCCGGTTTGGGGAACGTAAACCCGCAGTCCTGCAGGCCCTGGTAGAGCATATCCCGGCGGATGCGGTACTCATCCCGCATCGCTGTGACACAGGCATTGTCACCGGTATATGCCGCAAGTGCTGCATACTGGGAGATGGACGTGGCACAGGTCTGGCAGTTCTGGTGCACCTTGATGGCCTCTTCTATGACCTCATCAGGGCCGGCCATAAATCCGAGGCGCCATCCGGTCATGGCATAGGATTTGCTGGTGGCATTGATGGTGATGACATCATCACCAAACCGGGCGGCGCTGTAGTGTGTTTTGTCATAGACGAAGTGTTCGTAGACTTCATCTGATATGATGGTGACGCCGTGGTCATTGCCGTACTCAACGATTGCACGAATTGTTTCTTCATTCTCTACTGTCCCGGTCGGATTGCCCGGCGAGTTAAGCACAAAAAGGCGGGCACCGTCCATCTGTTCCTTGCAGGCCTCCACGTCAAGCCGAAGGTCAGATGTCAGGGGAACCCCTTCCGGTCTGCCGCCGGCAAGCACGGTGCAGGCCTCATACGAGACAAATCCGGGATCCTGAAAGAGCACCCGTTCCCCTTCCCTGACCAGTGTGGTGATTGCAACAAAGAGTGCCTCCCCTGCACCGGCAGTGACAATTATCTCACCAGGGGTGTAGGAAATGCTGTTTTCCCGTGCGAGTTTGCCGCATATTGCCTCGCGCAGTTCAGGGAGACCGTAGTTAAAGGTATAACCGGTGTGGTTGTTTCGTATCGCCGCAATCCCCGCCTCCTTTATATGCTCCGGGGTTGGGAAATCCGGCTGACCTATGCCGAGATTGATTGCATCAGGTGCAGCTGCCTGGAAGAATTTTCGGATACCTGACATCTCGACATCCCGTACGCGCTGTGAAATCCGTCCTGTATATATGGCCATCCTGTCTTTCACCTACTCAATGTTTGCATGTCTGCCTTTGAGGTCATTTTCCTCACACTGGGTTATTTCCATAATCGAAGATACGATGGCATCGGAAAATACCATGGCTGTTGTCTCGAAAATGGTGCCCAGGGGTGCAAAGGACCGGTGTTCCCCACGCATCTGCCTCACTTCATATTCAGCTGATTCATCTTTGACATCATCGCGGTGGCTCTCTATCACCGCGACACAGTCTGCAATCCGGCCGATCCGTGAGTCTTTCTTTGATGTTACAAGGCAGAGACGTCCTCCGATGGATTTGGCTGTCTCACAGAGTTCAGCGATGGACTTTGTCTCCCCTGATCCAGAGTAAGCCACAATGGTGTCGCCCTTTTTCATGGCAGGGGTAATCGTCTCACCGACGACATAGGAATGCATCCCGAGGTGCATCAGCCGCATAGCAAATGACTTTGCAACGAGGCCTGACCTGCCTGCACCCAGCACATAAATTCGTTTGGCACTGAGCAGTTCATCAATGAACTGCCCGACTCCCTCATCTGAGAGTGAGTCAGCAGTCGATGAGATGGTGGACGCCATCAGTTTCATCATATCCTGGACATTGCCTGCATAGCACTCATTCATAGCACCATAAGTATTCCCGATAAACTACATCAGCGTTGCGAAACCAGTGGAGGGGGGGAGGGGGGAGAGTGATATGGATATATTCTCATGACTGGTCTCCTCCGTGTGCATCTTCCGTTCGTGCACGCTTTTAAGGAAGTATGCAGAACATGATTGTACATATGGAGATCACCCCGCTCTCCCCGTATTACCAGCGGGAGGGGGCTGCACTGTACTGCGCTGACTGCAGGGACCTTCTGCGGAGTATGCCCGCATCATCCGTAGATATGATCTTTGCTGACCCTCCCTACAATCTTTCCAACGGTGGGTTTACCTGCCAGGGCGGCAGGCGGGTGTCGGTAGATAAGGGTAAATGGGACGCTTCTAACGGGTTTGCAGATGATTTTTCCTTCCACCAGGACTGGATTGCCGCCTGCCGCCATGTGCTAAAAGATGAAGGAACCCTGTGGGTCTCAGGGACCTACCATTCCATCTATGCGTGTGGGTATGCCCTGCAGAGTTCAGGATTTCATATTTTAAATGACATCTGCTGGTTCAAGCCGAATGCACCGCCGAATCTCTCAGGGAGGTATTTCACGGCAAGTCATGAGACGATTATCTGGGCACGGAAATCGCCTGACGCCCGTCATACATTCAATTATGAGGATATGAAAGGGGGACTGTGGCATGAGGCGGATACGCTCAAAAAAGACGGAAAACAGATGCGCTCAGTCTGGTCAGTGCCTGCACCGCGTAAGGTGGAGAAGGCGCACGGGAAACATCCGACACAAAAACCGCTTGCCCTACTGACACGGATAATCCTTGCTGCGACAAATCCCGGTGATCTGGTGGTGGATCCCTTTACCGGTAGTTCGACCACAGGAATTGCTGCCGTCTCCCACGGACGGCGGTTCATCGGCTCTGACATCAGCCCTGAATATCTTGATATCTCTGTCGGGCGGTTTGCAGAACTTCCGGAGTAGTATAAAACAGAAAAGGAAATGGGAAAACAGAAATAAATGGATTATTTCTGTTTTTCAATCTCTTCTTCGACTTCTTTGTATCCCTCTTTGTAGAAGGACTCCTCATCGGGCGCCAGCTGATGAAGCAGGCGGAGGAACTCGCCGGCATGCACTTTCTCTTCGTCTGCGATGTCGCGGAGCACTTCCTGTGCAAGTTTGTTGTCTGTCGATTCTGCAAGCTGGACATAGAGCTGGACGGCTTCA